>Ga0302266_10000029_pt1 | contig 147826 bp, 122 predicted proteins | sample III_Bog_E1_2_FD_194559 | JGI IMG/M metagenome (GOLD analysis project Ga0302266, IMG submission 194559) | Peat permafrost microbial communities from Stordalen Mire near Abisko, Sweden - III_Bog_E1_2 | ecosystem: Environmental > Terrestrial > Soil > Wetlands > Peat | place: Sweden: Abisko...
ATAGCGCCCAGAGGGCCGTTTTTGCCGGTTATGCCGGTTCGTAAGTACTGTGCCGTCTGTAATTTGCGGTTTGCATTACATCATGGCATGGAAGAGGTCATCGGTTCGATCCCGATCAGGTCCACCAATTAAATCAATCATTTAGCAGCACCTCGCTCTTCTCCCTTGGCAGCAAATTGGCAGCAAATTTCAAAACCTTCCCGCACGAAGGTTTTGAATTCTTGTCTTCCTCCCTTTCTGAAGCGGAATTCCGCTCCGTTGTTGTCGCTCTCATTTTCAGGACATCGCCCTGATTGAGACCCCGGTTCGTCGGCCTCGACGAATCTGGACCGTTCCCTACCGATGCCGTCCCAGTTGATGCCACCTTGCGCGTTCCCCCGCCCGACTTCAGCTCCTGGTGAATCGAGTTGACGGTTTCCCGCACGCCTTCAGGCAATTGCTGCATGTAGACATCGGTAGTCGTCGCCGTTCGCGAGTGCCGCATCACCCCCTGCACATCTTTCACGTCGCCCTTCTTCCGGGCCAGCGTGGCGATCGTGCGACGGATGACCTGGAATGTCAACTTCGGCAGTTCCAGTTCCTCGGCCAGTTTGTGCAACACCCGCTTGCGATAATTGCTCGAATCCATGAACCGTCCCGTTCGGCCTGGAAAAATAAAGGCATCAGGGGATCGGTCCAGGCACTGTTCTTGCCACTGCACAAGCTCCTCTGCCAATGCCGTAGCAATCGGAACCGTCGTAAGGCTTCCGCGCGTCTTTCCCCAAGAGCGAATCTTGCCCTTGTAAGTGGTCTCCTCGATGGTGATCGCTGGGGCCGACGGATCGAAGCACTTCCACCTCAATCCGAACAACTCGCCTGGTCGAAGAGCATTCGCCATATCGAGTTCGAGCAGAATCCGATCTCGAATGCCAAGCTTCGCAAGCGCACTTCTCAACTGATCCCAGGTCAAGGTTGTCTTGTCGGTTTCCTTCAAGTGCGCGGGGACTTTAACCGTACGCGCAGGATCCTTGGAGAGGAAGTCCTGATCGACCGCCTCGGCAAAAATTGCCTGCAGGTATGCTCGAATCTGCAATACCCTGTCCCTCGACCGAGTCTTCGCCAGCATGTTGAGGTGGGTCTGCAGGGCGAACTTGTCGATGTTTTCAAGACGTGCCTCCCCGAACGCATCGACGAGATCTGCCTGGATGAGATATTTCTTCACCTTGGCAGTCTCTTCCCTCCAGTCCGCCTCCTTCAGTGGCAGGTAGCGGTGATGAACAAACCATCCAAAGGTGACAGCTCCATTGTTCATGGATTGGTCTCCAGTGGACTGTCCGCCCAGCCTGACAATCTCGCGCTCAAGCTTTTCCCTGGCCTGAAACTTCGACATTTCTGCCTTCAGTCCAAGAATGACTTGTGCGACGACGGGTTTCGGTTGATTGGTCTCCGGGTCAAGCACCGTTCTGCGGAAATATCCGTACCATTTCTTTCCGCGTTGCCGGACCCACCCTTTCTGATATGAACTTCCCATTTATTCCTCAATTCCTGTGTGGGGGAATAAGCGGGCCATCTCCATTTTACCGGCGTTTCCGGTGGAAATTGGAGGCCCTCTCTCGTTCGCTCAAGAACTCGTCGATTTGGCTCTCGCGGTAGCGGAGCGCCCCATCGCTCATCCGGATGACCGGCAAATAAGGCAGCCTGCGGGAGGAGTGATCCCAAACCCAATCCCTGCTGACCTTTAGTCGTTCGGCAACATCTTCCGCGGTCAGGAGTTGGTCCGCCTGTTGAGCCTGAAAAATTGGTTGTACCGACGCCATAATCCTTCCCTCCGATAATTCGTTGTTCTGCCCACGTCACTGTGGACAAGTTCCGGCATCATGGAGCCGATCCCTTCTTCGGTCAAATTCAGGCGTTTTTCTTGCGTCTACCCCTCAAATCGCTGCGAGGAAAAGACCAATTTGACCGAGTTTTGAAGCTGCTCCATCCTTGCGGTGCATTGGGAATGTATGCGCGAGGTGCCTCCCAGGCATCAAGCTCTGGGGATTGCCTCCAAACTCGATCACCTAAGGGGACAGGATGTTTGAATCGTTCGACGATTTGATGGAACGGCTTAAGGCGACCGGGTATTTCATCGATCCGGTCATGGTACAGGTTGTCTATCTGGCCGCGAAGTTGCAGAAGCCGCTGTTGCTCGAAGGGCCGGCGGGAAGCGGCAAGACGCAATTGGCCGTATCGGTTGCGCAGGCGGCCGGGACGCATATCGAGCGGCTGCAATGCTACCGCGGCGTCACTGAGGATAAGGCCATCGGGCGCTTCGATGAGAGCCTTCAGCGGCTTTACATGGAGTTCGCGAAGGGGAACGGCGAGAGAGGGAGCTGGCGCGAGTTGCAGGCCAACCTCAAGGGACGCGATTTTTTTCGGCCTGGGCCGCTGATGAGGGCGCTCGAATGTGAGAAACCTTGTGTGCTGTTGATCGATGAACTCGACAAGGTGGACGAGGGTTTCGAGGCTCTGCTGCTGGAGATTCTGTCCGCGTGGCAGCTCTCGATCCCTGAGTTCGGGACGGTTGAGGCCAAGAGCATTCCGTTTGTGGTGCTCACCAGCAATGAAGAGCGGCGGCTGGGCGATCCGATCCGCCGACGCAGTTTGTATGTGCGGGTCGAGCATCCAACGCCGGAGCGCGAGGCGGAGATCATTGCCAGTCGCACGCCGGGAGCCGGTGTGGAGTTTCATCGCGAGATCGCAGGGATTGCGCGTTCGTTTAGAAACTATTCGTTGGAGAAGCCGCCATCGGTCTCGGAGATGATCGACTTCGCCAATGCGTTGCGGTTGATGGGCGCTGATCATGTGACCGAAGAGCAACGGGATGTACTGCTTCCCTTTCTGGCAAAGACCGAAAAAGATCGTCGCCATCTGCTGCTGCGCGAAGGATTTCAAAGCCTGCTGGTCGATGGGGCGCGGTATGCACAGGATCTCGATCCTTCAGGAGGCGATGCGCTATGAAATGGCTGTTTGCACTTCTTCTGTTTGCGCCAACTGTTGGCTGGGGACAGACGAACACTCCTCTTGCCGAGAACTGTGTGCGGCACTACGCCAGTCATTACGGCGTGCCTGCCGAGTTGGTTGCGGCATTCATTGATGTCGAGTCGCGCTGGAATCCGCGCGCCGTCTCCAGCAAGGGCGCTATCGGCTTGATGCAACTGATGCCGGCGACTGCGCGGCGCTTTGGCGCATACCAACCTTTCGATCCAGAGCAGAACATTGCGGCAGGAACGCGCTATGTGACCACGCTGATGTGGGAGTTCCACGGTGATCTACGGCTTGTGGCTGCGGCCTATTACGCCGGCGACCGATGGGTCGGCAAGCGGCAACTCAACTACAAAAACCCGGATGTCATTGCTTACGTCGAATCGGTTCGGCGTCATTATGTGGCGCGCAAGCTCGCTGCAAATCCATTGCACAGGAGGTAACTCGAAATGAGATTTCGCTGGTTTTACCCTTTCGCAGTGCTGCTTCCACTGCATCTGTTCGCCGCTGATAGCGCCGTCAAGCCGCACGTTGCGACGATCACCATTAACCCGTCGGAGGTTATCACGTTGCACCTGCGACCAGAGTTCGAGACGACGATCCATATGCCGGAGGAGATCACGTCGGTGATCCTTGGTAGTCCCGGCAACTTCAAAGCGGAACACAACGAGGGCCAGCCGGAGTATGTGTACGTGAAGCCCATTACGAAAGAGGCCGCTGAATCAAACCTTTTGATCGCTACGAAATCTGGCCTGCATGTGACGCTGGAGTTGATCAGCGATGGGGTTGGCGTGAGCGGGTCTGCACTGCCGGTTGACTTTTTGATTGAGTACCGCACATCCAGGAGTTTTCTGATCTCTGGCAGTGCAGGCGTGGAGCGCGCGCGAGTCGAACCCACAGGAATTGCGTCGCCCTCTAATCAATCACGGATTCCCGCCGCAGCGAAGCCTCTCTCTGCTATTGACGAAGAGTATGAGTTGCAGATGTGCATCAATGCGCCGGGGTGGACGAAATGGGAGGGCAAGCAGATTAAAACTTCGCTTGGCGACATACGGCAAAGGAGCAATCAGACGGTCATCTCATTCTCGATTCTCAATGCCTCCGATCAGCCAGTGGAGATTGTGCCGCCGCAGATTCAGATCAGCGGTCGCGCGGTGAAGAAGAAAAAGAAGGAAGGCAAGAGCCTGACTGCCGACCAGCTATTGATACGCGAGTACCGGCTGAGTACGACAAGGATTGAGGCCGGGGCGCGCGCGGATGGAGTTGTCGTCTTTGATCGCCCAAACTTCAAGCAATCGACGGAGAAGCTTTTCCTTCAGATTGCGCAGGCCGACCAGGTGGACCGGCCGATACTTATCCGTCTGCCCTTTACGCCGCCTATCGCAGGCGGAGCACGGTAGGACCCGACCCAGGAAAAAGGAGATGCCATGAACAGCAACGAAAACAATGGATCCGGAATCGGATTAGGGATTGCCCAGGCAAACAGCGAGGATTCAGCGGAAGTACCGCTTTCGCAGCCTCCGCCTCTGACAGAGCCTGCACTTGTTGAAGACCGCGCGGATGTGCAACAACCCGCGCGCCATGCGACAAGGGAAGGCAGCGAAGGCAAGTCCGGCATCGAGAAAAGCAAGCTGATTGTGCTTGGTGGTGGCTTGCTGGCTGCCGTGCTTTTCTTTGCCTTGACGAGCCTGGTCCATCACTCGCCAGCGACGAAGAAGACGGCCGAGAAGCAGCCAGGCAACCCCACACAGCAGCAAACAGCAAGCCAGCCTAAGGGGAGCGTCACGCCCTTGATGGAGACCGTTCTGACCAACGCTCCGGAGAATACCTCCGGGCAGGTGCATCCGGGCGACATCAAGCGCACCAGCACTCCGGCACCGGGCGCGAACGTTTATGCTGGCTCTGCGTTGCCTGCAAAGCAACACACGGGGAGCGCGGCGGGCGCAAACACATTGGGCGGCATCCCATCGTTCTCCGATACGCAACAGAAGTGGGAGGAGCCGCAACCGTATGGCGATGGCGGCCACGCATCACCTGTCCAGGCGCAGCAATCGCAGAATGCTTTGAAGGAAGCATCGCTGGTCTTTGTGCGCGCGCCTTCGCAGTCGCAGCCTGTGGGCACTGTGACTCACGCGTCGGTGAATACGGGGCCGGTGCTGGAGATGACCCCTGGTTCGCGGATTGAGGCGAAGTTGGAGACACAGATTTCAAGCGCGGTGCTGGCCCCGGTTGTGGCCGTGATCGAGTATACCTATGCGATAGGCGACCGCATCGTTGTGCCAGCGGGCGCGCGTGTCTACGGGCAGTTGCAACAGGCGGACCGGTCTGGATTTGTCGGTGTGAAGTTCGATGAGATCGAGTTGCTGGATGGGCAACGAGAGAAGATCGAAGCCGTCGGCGCAGGGCTTGATCTTGGTCCGATCAAAGGAATCGTGTACGGGAAGAACACCGGCAAGAACTTCTTGATCAAGGCCGCGTCTGGCGTTGGTTCACTGGCCGCGATGCTGGTTGGGAACAACTCCGGCGCGGCGTTCTCTGAGGGCGACCTTCTGCGCCAAAGAGTGGCGGAGAACGTTGGCAACGCAGGCGATTCGCAACTGATGAGTCTGAACGCGACCACCCCATCCAATCTCGCGCTGATGTACTTGCCTACCAAGCGGCCAGAACAGCCACCATTCAGGAACGAATTGCTGCCTGATGCTGCTGGCACACCACAACTCCAGTGAGGAAGAGAACCATGTCAACGATTGCTGATACGAATTCGCTTTTTGAAATCGATGCAGAACTGGACGGCCTTCTCGATGAGATCGAGGAGCAAACTGCACAGGGCGGCGAATCTGCCCAAGAGATCGTCACTCGTTTCCAGCAATTCTGCTCGGCCCACGGCGAGAAGGTGGACCGCATCGGACGTTTCCTGCGCCGGATGGAGGCGCGTGAGCAGTTCTGCCGAGCGGAGGCTGCCCGGCTAAGCGACCGGGCCCGCGCTGCCTCTGGCAAGGTGGAGCGAACGAAAAACATGGTGCTCTGCTACCTCATGAGCCGCGAACTCAAAGTGATCGAGGGACGCGAGTTTACCCTGCGCGCCCAGAAGAACAGCCAGGACTCCGTGCGAATCACCGACGAGGCGGCGCTGCCAATCGCCTTTCGCAAGATCGATGTCCGTATTGGCGGCGTCCTCTGGGAAACCATTCTGGCAAATATCCCTGACGAACTCGGCAGAATGCTTGATGATGCTGTAGATGAGTCAAGGCCAGACACCGACACAATCAAAGCGGCCATCCTGCACGAGGAACAGGTTCCAGGCGCCGAGTTGAGACGGGGCTGGCACCTGAGAATCAAGTAGCAGTGACCCAGCGTATGAGAACATGAATTTCTCAGATGCTGGTAAGCCCAATATTTACCGGGGAATTTGGGAACACATGGCGACTTTACGGGAGTGATCCCGTTCGCCGAGCGCATTGGGGATTTGGCAACATTCCTGCATTCATGAGGCCAGTTGCGAGCCCGGTTCGCGGTGTTTATTTATTAAAAAGTAACTGCCGAGTAGCCGACGATACATGCAAGACCACACCCTTCATACGTTTGGATGGACGAAGTCTCTGGGGCGCATCAGATTTTCCAGGTAGTGGGATTTCATTTGCTTGCTGGCCATGATTTGCTTGACGGGCGGGAGCTTGAGAATCACGCCCAGAATGGCGGCCATGGCGCGATGATTCCAGTGAGCTTGATTGTCGAAGATCAGATTCTGCAGCTTGCCCCGCTCGATAGCCATCAGCACGGCGCGGTGAGCGGTGGTGACGGGGGTAAGCACGCGCTGGGGGCGCGCGTGGAGCTTGATGGATGCGCTGGGGCAGGCACGGACGCAGACGCCGCAGCCGAGGCAGAGGGATTCGTTGAGACGGGCCTTCTTGCGCTTGGACTTGTGCGGGTCGCCGGCTGAGACGAGCGCCATGGCCTCGACCGGACAGACCTCCGCGCATTTGCCGCAGCCGTTGCAGGAGTCGGCGCTGAGCGCGGGGAGAAAGTTGGTGGTGGCGATGGGGTTGAGGACGGCGAATCGCTTGGCGGCGAGCATGGCCTCGCAACAGCAGCCACAGCAATTGCAGATGAAGGCAACCTGGTTTTGGACGTTTTCGCCACACTGGACTAAATTGTGCGCGATGGCTTGATCGAGCAGGTCAAGGCATTCGCTGGCATCAACGGAGCGGGCAATGCCGTGCTTGATGAGCGACTGGGCAGTACCGCTGAAGGTCATGCAGATGTCCATGGGAGCGGCGCAGGCTTTGCCGAGATGCTGCATCTTATGGCGGCAGTAGCAGGTGCCGATGCCGCGATGTGAGGCAGTACGGATGACTTCGCTGGCGCGTTCGTAGTCGAGGACGGAGAGCGTGCTGTCGCCGGCCAGGGCGTTCTCGTTGACAAAGACGCGGCCGAGTTGAGTTTCGCCACCTGTGAAGAGGTTGCGGACGAAATCCTCTTCGACGTTGAGGTATTGGTAAAAAAGTTCGGCCAGCAGCTTCTGATCGTATCCGTTGCCAATGCGCATCATGGAGAACTCGAAGAAGCCGGCCATGGGCGGAGGCAGGACAAATATCTGCTCGCCGTGAATTTCCATGTCGAGCAGCATCCCTCTGGAGGCCAGGGCTTCGAGGATATTTTGGGATTCCGCTGCGGGTTTTTTCCAGATTTTGGCGGCGGCGGCGATGTTGAAGGGCTTGATGGGAAGCAGAGCCACGAGGGCTGCTTCGTCACGAGTAAAGAGCACCTCCAGGATGCGGAAGAGCAGCTCGGAGGGCGGCGCGCCCTGCGGAAACAGGTTGAGCCGGTCGGTGAGCGATTGGTAGCTATTTCTCAGGGTCGCGTGAGACATGAAAGGCCTCTGGAGCGGAGGATGATTTCGCCATTATAGGCGTATACAGGCGGGATGCTCTGATCGGATTTGCACACGCGCAGGATTTCTATCTCTGCTCAGGATGGCGGCGGAAAGCGATAGTAAGTATCCTCTGTCAGAGCCGGAGACTTTATGGCTGATGGCCCCTCAAAGGGATCTGAATAGAAGTGCCCCATGCCGGCATCAGCCCGTCACTCACGCCATAGGCGCAAGTGCGCTCCTACGTGGAGAAGGCAAAGCGCAGCCTGTGGATCAATTCGGCAGTCATCGAAGTTCTCCCGTTGCAGCCTGTTGCACTTCAAGAGTTGTGTTCCGGGTATCACTCGGAGCCGCAGCCGTGATTTTATCTTGCGCCAGCTATTCCAGATGTGTTCAATATTGCTCACATCCAGGAAGGCCACTAGTTTACAAATTAATGTAACTGCCTTCAAATCTGCGATCAGGCTTCTATTCTCATCGCCAAATGGAGAGGGAAAAATGAAGAGTGCTGTTGAAAGTGCATCTCCGTACGTTTTACCGCCGCTGCCCTACGCAGAGGGCGCATTGGCTCCTGTAATCTCAGCACACACCATTGGCTTCCACTACGGCAAGCATCACAAGGGATATGTCGATAACCTGAACAAACTGGTAGCTGGAACGGAGTTTGCGGACCTGCCGTTGGAGAGTATTATCACCGCGACAGCCGGCAAAGCCGATAAGACCGCGATCTTCAATAATGCAGCGCAAACATGGAACCACACGTTTTACTGGCACAGTCTGAAGCCGAAGGGCGGTGGTGAACCACCCGCAGCATTGAAGCAAAAGATCGAGGCTTCCTACGGCACTTTGGATGCACTCAAGAAGGAGTTGGCGAGTGCCGCAACGACCCAGTTTGGCAGCGGCTGGGCTTGGCTGGTTCTGAATGGCGGCAAACTCAAGGTGGTCAAGACCGGCAACGCAGATGCGCCGATAAACACTGGCATGAAACCGCTATTGACCATCGACGTGTGGGAACACGCCTACTACCTCGATTACCAGAACCGGCGCGCGGACCACATCGACGCAGTGCTGGAAAAACTGATTAATTGGGATTTCGCGGCAGAGAATCTTGACCGATAAAAGTCTGAACGGTTGCATACTCTATCCGAAGCCATGCTTGACAAGGCGCTCACACGGTGCGCAGTTCGCGCCGGGTGATCTTTGTCGTCAGGCAGAAGCACAAAAAGCGAGAAAGGGCTTCCGCAGCCAGTTGTAGAAGCATCTTGATTTCCTTCCTTCTGAGTTGACAGAAGAATCTGAACGAATGGCGAAGAAACCGGTGTGGAGCGCATTTATGGCGTGGCGAGCGATTCTCTCAATGGCATCACGGATTCAGTGCGTGCTCGAAAGGGGATCGAGTGGGTTGGAGTGCGGCATGAAGAGACAGCCGCCTTTGCTGCCGGAGCTAAAGCAGCTCTGACGGGCAAGCTCGCAGTCTGTGCGGGCAGTTGCGGACCAGGCAATCTGCACTTTATCAATGGCCTCTATCGGTGGAAAGTAAAGCTCGGTTAAGGAGACTGTGCAATGGCGAAAAATATTATTCCGCGTCACATCGGTTTCATTCCCGATGGGAATCGACGCTGGGCTGTGGATCGTGGCCTGCCAAAAGAAGCCGGATATGCTCAAGGCATCAACCCGGGGTTGCTGCTGTTTGAGAAATGTAAAGAATGCGGGATCAAGGAAACTTCCATCTATTGCTTTACTCAAGACAACACCAAGCGGCCTTCCATTCAGAAACAGGCATTCAGCGAGGCCTGCGTTGCATTCGCTTTCGAGATTGCACGCCGTGGAGCGGCTCTGCTTGTCGTCGGGGATGAAACCTCGAAGCAATTCCCCAAGGCGTTAAACGAATTCCGGCAACGCCAGGGTGTCGGAATGAAAGTGAATCTACTAGTCAACTATGGCTGGGAATGGGATCTGGCCGGTCTTAAAAACGGCGGCCTGCGTTCAGGTGAGGTTTCACGTCTGGATTTGATCGTACGCTGGGGAGGAAGGCGCCGATTAAGTGGTTTTCTTCCGGTGCAATCGATTTATGCGGATTTCTATGTACGCGATGAATATTGGCCAGATTTCGAGTTACAGCATTTTGAGCACGCACTCGCCTGGTTTAAAAGCCAGGATCCGACACTCGGCGGGTGATAGAGTGGATGCTAGTCACGGCAATATACACCTAGTTCTCAATCGTACGGGCTGACACCTCGAAATGGCGAGTGAAGAGGAACCAATGCTTCGCCCCTCTTCACTCCCATTGTCTGTCTCTGGCTAGCATTGCCTTCGCTTCATCATCCAGCGGATCGCCGATCCAGCCATAATGCCTGCTGCAAATACTGCCGCAACTGTTTCAATAGGATGCCGCTGTACTCGCTTTTTTGTTTCAGCAAGAAGCTCCGCTGCTGCATGGCTTCCCTGTTTTGTAACACGCCGTGCTGCTCCGCCGCCATCCTCAAGGGCATCCGCAAGTACGGACGCCACTCGCGAAGCCTTGTGCGCTGTCTCGTCAATCTGTACGCCCACCTGCTCCAACACTGATTGCGCCATGCTCTCTTGACCTTTCTCGTTTCTGAGTTTGATGGTGATGCGCTTACTCTCCAACAGCCTTTTCAATCTTGCCGACGGCGTGTTGAACTTTTCCTGCGTTCTTTTCAGCAATGCCATCAGCTTCCAGGTTGGGGTGCTTCGTGATCTCGCCGGCCTTCTGCTTGATTGCGCCTTTGACTTCGTGAAGGTTGCCTGCTGTCTTATCTTCTGTGCTCGGTTTCATCGTGATTCTCTCCTCTGTTCAGTGATTGTTGTCGGTTCGTTAAAGTCCATGGGCGGTTGTTCGCATCTTGAATGTCTGCGACCAGGTAAGACCCTCTTGGTGAAGTATCCTTGCCCGATTCAGAACCTTGCATTGACCAGTATCGGACTATCGGATCGCTGATAGCTGGTCATAATTGCTCGCAGGGGAGTGCACAGCAGGGTGGACAGACCCAGGCTGCGCTTGGGAAACGCCTGCCTGAAACGCACCAGCCTATGGCATTGAGGCACGCCTGACTTGGTAGATGTGCGGATCACTGCTCACGGCGGTCCTGCGCTAGCGTAAGTCAATTTGATTCAATATAGGTTAACGAATTGGAAGTAAACGGCTGGCTACACAATGAACATGGCCACACCTGCGGCAAACATGGCAATTGCGGCGATTGCCACAACGGCCAACCCCAAGTGGGAACTCGGTTGGCCTTGCATCAGTTTCTTGTCGGAAGCAACAACCAGGATGCCGACAAGAAGGAATGGAGCAAGTAAACCATTGACTACGGCGGTCCAGTAAAGAGCCTTGACAGGGTTAACGCCAACGAAGTCCAACGCGACGCCCACTCCTGTTGAAGTCAGAATCAGAGCATAAAACCAGCGGGCTTGCTTCAATTTCTTGTTCAGGCCTTGTCGCCACCCAAGTGTCTCAGCGAGTCGAGGCGCAATCCTTGGCACACCACGAGGTGGTGACACCACACGAACTGAATCCTGCCGAGCAGCGATTGACGAAGTTGAACATTGACTTGCTCAATGCCGACGAATCGACAGCCAGAGCGCACATCCTCGATTCCATCTATGAGACAGAACTACAGCTTGACACAGATTCAACTGCGGGAGAAAAAGCGCCGGAGCCGGTTGATCTTCGCCAACTCCAGCGCGAACTCCGTCCTTCGGAGCTTTTGCTCGAATATGTTCTCGACAATCCTCACTCCTTCGCGCTCGCGTTGACGCATAACACCGTTCACCGATACACGTTGCCGTCTAAGGATGAATTGGAACAAGCGGCGACACAGTACCGTTCTGAGATTGTGAAGCAGAAGACGGACCTGGATCTCGCGCAACAGCTTTTCAATGGACTCCTGGGAAGTATTCCAGAAGTCAAAGAGAAAGCGGCGCTGATCGTGGTGCCGGATGGGAAGCTTCACCTGCTTCCATTCGCTGCTCTGGCCGACAACGGCCAATACATCCTGTCCTCGCATCAGGTACCCTTTTCGCCGCGCTTCACAAACCGGCCCAATTCCTTCCATGCGTGGAACCCGGCAACGCGGGTCGCCGTTGGGCGCTGTCTCGCAATGCTCAGAATGTTCCCGAAAGAATACGCATGAAAACGGGCCATCGCCGCGAGATACGCGGTCAAAGTTTCGCTCTTGCCCGCTTCAAGCTGCTCAAGCAGGTAATCCACGGCTTGCTTGATAAGTTGCTGTGTGGGGTTGTCGCGCTGCGTGGTGCGCTGCTGGTAGGGGGATTCGCTGCGGTGCGCCGCATTTTTGCTGTGCGGCGCGGTGGTGGCGGTGTTGTTGGTGCTGGTAGCTGCGTAGGTCATGATTTTCGTCTCCTTCGGAGTGGGATTTGCCGTTTTTCAGCCCTGGGAGGGCTAAAAAAAGACATTCATTTCATGACTGGCGAATTGGGCGCAGAGAGGCGCTGTCAACTCCCGAAGCCCGAAGGGGCGCGGAAGCGAGCACGGCGGCTTTTATGCCGCGCGGAGCTGCACAAGCGGAGTTGACAGAAGGAGCCGAACGGAGCCTAGAGTTCGCCGGGAAATGAATGTCGAACCGGAGGTCCAGCCGAAGGCTGCACCGCATTGCTTTTTAGGGTCGGCGTTGCGGGCAGGAGACAGGCCCGCATGGATGGGAAGCGTAGAACGCCACCTTGACCGGCGGTCGCAGCGGGGGAAGGGCGGAGCATCCTTCCCGCGAGAGAATCGTCTATTGATCGCAGAGATTCGTTGCGCGCACATCGAGATGTGCTCCAACAGACGGGGAACGAGCGTAAGCTATACTTTCAGACGACATCCAGATATGTTTGGAGCCACCATATGCGGTCAGCAGTACGAAATACCTGCTTCGCAATTCTGTCGAGTATTGAATCGGACCTTCGCGAGACTATTGGCGACCTCGCCTTGACCTCTGGATCGTTGGATATTCTTCCCACAGACGTGCGAGAAAATGCAACTGAGCGATACGAACTTGATGATAAACACGCGCCTGGTGTACCTCCCGAGAACGATATCGATCTGATTGGCTACACGGATTTCGCGGATTTGGGGAAGATGGTTAGTATGCGCGCGGCTGAAGTGACCAGCTTGTGCGGGATTGAGGCGAGCGTCCTTTCCGAAAAGCTGGAGTCGATGACGCGCGCGCGGAATCGGGTATGTCATTCGCGTCCTCTTGAAGATGAGGACCTTACTCGATTTCTGGACCTTGCGGATACATTATTGCGAGATTTCAAAAAGCTTCAATGGAAAGAACTGAAGAATGTTCGCGTCAAGATCGAACAGGACCCAACATTCGTACTTCGCTTAGAGATTCCGTCTTTTTGGACAGCAGCAGCGGATGTTACTCCTCATAACCTGCCGATGGTCGATTTCGACGAGACCGGATTCGTTGGGCGCTTGACCGAAACACGAGACGTCATAAAGCACATCCTGGCACCGCACCCGTTGGTGACAATCGTCGGAGAAGGAGGTGTCGGCAAGAGCGCACTGGCACTGCGTTGTCTGTACGAAATTCTTGATATGAAGGACCTCAGATTTGATGCAGTTATCTGGGTTTCGTTGAAAACTCGGGTGCTAACGCCTGCCGGCGTCAGGGACATACATGACGCGGTGACTACGACGTTAGGTATTGTTCAAGCTGCAACGAAAGAAGTGGGATCAACGGCTGTCACGAACGATTTGGCTTCTCTCGTTAAAGAACTTCGAGATTACATGACGCAATCAAGATTGCTCCTAGTCATCGATAATCTCGAAACGTTAACTCTTGAAGATGTACGACCTCTTTTGGAAGAGATTCCGACGGGATCAAAGGTGCTACTGACTTCTCGAATTGGCCTCGGCGAACTTGAACTGCGGTACAAGCTTGACCCGTTGGACAAAAAACAATCAGTTGCGCTCGCAAGAAGACACGCAAAGAGTCTTAATCTTCAATTGTTGTTCGATTGCGCTGAAGAGCGACTTGGGAAATACTGCCAATCTCTCTTCTTCAATCCTCTTCTAATAAAATGGTTTGTTTCTTCAGTTAGCAACGGGGCAGATCCAGAAAGGCTGTTGACTCGATCCAACCAGTCTTTCGCTACCGCACTCCAATTCTGTTTTGAGAATCTGTACGCGCGCCTCGGTGAGGCTGAGAAGCAAGTTCTGCAGGTCCTTTTCGCAGCTCGCCGGAAGCTCTCTCAAACTGAACTATACTTTCTCCTTCAAGATGTCACTCAATTGAATCAGTTGGAGTTGGAGTTGGCGCTGAACGTCCTACATGGATCGAGTATGCTCAAGCGCTCGTTCGCAGATCGGCGGAAGGCTGATTCCGGAACACAATACGCACTCACCGATGTTTCATCCGAGTATTTATCGAGGTTTGCACCTCCGGGCACCAAGATTCTGGATAAGGTACAGGCCGCCTTCAAAAAGCTCAGACTCTTAGCGGACCAAGCGCAGATTCAGGGTGAGATATATCCCTACGACATCTTCGTAGTACGAGCGACGTCCGTTGACGAACGGATATGCGCAGTATTTCTTAATAATGCCCTGCAAAAGGCCCGTACCGGGCGTACCAGTGAGGCTCGTCAACTCGTAGATCGGGCAAAGGATTTGCTTCAGAACTTCGCGGAAACATATCGGATCTCCGCTATTGTGGAGGGGAAAGCCAAAGATTTATATAAAGCAGACGAAGAGATCAGGATGGCTATCGACCTAAATCCTGGATCAAGCCTCGCTCGTTACCAGTATGCGTTGTTCTTGCTTAAAGAAATGGAGGATTACAACAATGCACTCGGCCAGATTGATGCAGCGCTTCAAATAGATAAAGATGATCCTACGTTGGAAACGGCGCGAGCATTGATATTGACCCGTCTGGGACGCTTTCAAGAGAGTGCAGAGATTTATGAGCGGATCATTGCTGATCTGCAGAACAAACCGCGGAGATGGCGGATTTCAACCCTCGATCAGGCGGCGGAGTGCTACAGAAGGTGGGCAGAGACAGATTGGGTGTCACGAGATCCGGTTAAGCAGATAGCCCATTTACTGAGGGCTGTTGACATCTTAGACTTAGCGCTCACGTCGAAGGACTTCGACGATAGAACAGGAATCGCGTACTCCAGTGTGATCGAAGACGGTCTATTTGCGGCAATCTCAATTCGTGATCGGCAGACTGTCCTCGATTGGCTTAATCGGATTGCAGATGCATCGCACGTTGTGAATTGCCCCGCGTTTCGACGTCTCACAGTTGATCGCATCACAGACGCATTCGCCGAAGATCAGGGTACTCTGGAAGAAATCAAAGCTCTAGCTAAGAGTCGGAGCATCAAATGGTGTGAAAATGTCTCTGCGCCGCCCACGTCTGAGGAGTCAGGTTCTGTGGTGGTAACTTACAAGGGGCACGTAAAGACCGTTCGCCGGGAGCAGAAATACGGTTTTATCACCGATGTCAATGGAGTTGATTGGTTTTATCACATGACTTCGTTTCGAGACCCGACGGAGTACAACTTCATTGATGAAGGTAGCGCCGTTGAGTTCACCATCGGATCGAATCCTAAAGGGCCTTGTGCAGTGAATATTACCCTTGCCAATAGGACTAATCTGCGAGACAAGGTCAAATAGCTCCTGCGCGCTCTGTTCATGCCAATTGTTCCACACGCCGTCAGGGACATTTGCGCAATACAGATATGTGGTATCAGATCGATAACGAGAAACCGCCAGCGTTCTGGAGTTGATCGCAATGATGCTGAAATGGTGCAAATAGGAGATAGCGCGCATTGGAGACAGGTCATGCGTGTTCTCGCGAATAATGCAGTTAAAAGACGTTAAATACAGAACTTCTCTGCTCCAATCACGCGACGGCCATCTCCTGTTTGTCAGGCTCAATTTCCACCTTCGTACGCAGCCGCACATTGAGCGCGTCCAGTATCCGGATAGTGCGCTCCAGCGTGATGCCGAAGTATTCGTTGCGTTCGTCGCGCGAAACCTGCGATTCGTGAACGGCGAGCCGCTTGGCCAAATCGCGCTGTGAGATTCCCTGGGCAATGCGCAGTGAAATCAGCATCTGGCCGAGCCCGCGAAGGTTCTCCAACTCGTCAAACTCGCCGCGTTTCAGCCGCTCGTAGCTCTCCACTTCCTCCTTCAGTTGCAGGTGGAAAGACTCAATCGGATCGATGACGCGCTTGATCTCGTCGTCGGACAGACCTGTGGCCTTGAGCCGGTCTCGATGTTCGGCGAGCCGGCCGCGTTCTTCCTCAAGTCGAGCTGTTGCGTGTTGGTATTCAGCTTCATTGCGAATCATGACTGTCCCCCATATTTGATCTTCACTATGCCCCGCGGCTTGCCGTCCCGGCGTGACTGGCGGAAGGCGGAAGGAAACTCAAGTTCGTGGCCAAACTTGTCGCAGATGCCGCTGCCGAGGCCAAGTCCGGGCACGTGCGGATAGAGTTCGACCCGATAGCGATGCCACATGGGAAGCTGGCGCTTGGGATAGCCGCGATAAGGCCGCCGTGAGATTGGGTCCCAGGTCCACACCTTGTACGGATCGAGGCGATTGAGCTGCTGCGTCAGCACGCCAGACGCGAGCGATTTCAGGTCACAAACAAAGTATCCGTCGATGTCGTTAGGATGGTCCTTGTCCTCCACGAACGAGCCGTCGGCGAAGATTTCGCGGATGCCAACCTGCCAAAGCTGGCGGACGAGAATCTCCAATCCGCCGACAAGTTGTTCGCGCCAGGCGGCATCCCAAGTCGGATCGGTGTTCTGCTTTCCGCCGCCATGCACGAGCCCCGATTCGCGCAATTCATCGAAGGAAAGCTCGTAGTCTCCTGGCGGTAAAAGGCCGTCGCTGTCGAAGGGAGGAATGATTGGCATACAGAAAACCCTTCTCTAGGCAAAATAGCCTAGCATGACAAATATGTCAAGTATGACGATTGAGCAGTGTCGGGTACGATTCCCTATCCTGCTCAATAGATGATGGTTAATGGACTCTGAATTCGCCAGACGCGTCTGGCGAATTCAGATTGTCCAGACACCGTCTGGACAATTGGCCAAATCATGTCACCCGAATCGGATTTTGCAGACGCTGCCTGCAAAATCAGGTCAAGGCAATTTCAGGAGCCAATAGCACGCTCTGACCGATCTTGAGCGCGGAGGTTTTGGAAATATCCGTGCTAAGCTGCGGGGCGAGTTGGGCGAGGTTGTTGGTGAAGATTTGCGCGTCTTGCGATGCGCGCGAAACGGAGACGTAGGCAAAGCGGGTATTGATAAGTTCCGGGTGAACATTGGTGTCCATGTTGACCAAAACACGCTCCGAGGTGAGTCCCTGCGAACTGTGCGAGGTGACGGCGTAACCGTGATCGAAGTGGCGCATCTCTGCCGGATCAAAGGTGACCTCCCTTTCTTTGCCGCCGTCCATGCGGACGGTCATTTCGCCGTGCTCGCCGATCTTCTGGATGGTGCCAAGGTCGCGGTTGGCGACGCCTAGATCACGGTTGGGCGCGGTGAATTGCAGGCGGTCGCCCACAGCAAAATCGCGTTCGATCTCGCGATAAGCGGAGATGCCGTGCAGTCGGGCAGGATCGTAGGTGACCTGCTGGCCGTCCGGTTTCTCAACGGTCAGCAGATTCGATCTTGGATCGGTCGAAACCACTCGCGTGTAGCTGCTCTGCTCGATGCCGAGAGTCTTGCTGCCACGCTGGTAGTGAAGCACGTCGCCCATCTCGTAGCGCGCGGCCCAGGCGCGGTCAGCGCCGGTCATTTCGGAACGCGATGCCAGCACGCGCATGGCGTGATTTTCGGATTCGACGATGCCGCGCTCCTGCAATTCTGTACGCACAGCTTGATTGATCTCGCGCCGCGATGCGTTGTCTGGAGAAACAATGATGGTATTGTTCGGATTGTCGGCATAGTTGCGGGCAATCGAAGCGATGCGCTTCTCCGGGTCGGCAATCTCCGTGACGCGCCCCTGCTGTTCGAGAAGCGCGACGCCTTCGGCAACTTCACCGCGCGAGAGATGCTCGACGGCGCGCAGCAACTCCGGGTCTTTCTGACGGACAATCTGATCAAGTCGCGCTGTGTTCATTCCGGCATCGACCAACTGCTCGAAGGGTTTCCCGGCCTCCACGCCCTGATGCTGGCGCGTGTCGCCAATGAAGAGAACTCGGTCGTGAGGTTCGATCTTGGCGAGGAAGTCGCGCACCTGTTTGGTGCTGGCGAGGCTCGATTCATCCACCATATATAGGTGGCGCTCCGATGTCGGCTGTTTATGCCGGGCAAGAAAGCCTTGCAGCGTATCTGCATTGATGCCGGCGTCGCGGAGTTGATGCGCGGCGCGGGAGGTCGGGGCGAAACCCTCGACAATCATTCCGCGCTGCTCGGCGGCCTCGCGCACGGTTTTGAGAGCCGTGGTCTTTCCCACGCCGGCGCTCCCCTGTAAACCTTGTATTCTGTCACGCGAGGTCAGAATCTCTTCCGCCGCCAACCGTTGCGAGGAATTGAGAATTGGATATTGGGCGGTATGTGCAATAGCTTGCTGGACAGGCATGAACTGCTCGGCCCGGCCTTGCCCCTGTCGCATCTGCCGCAGGATTTCCTTCTCAGCATGGATTGTTTCCGCTGTTGTGAACTGCCGCGCGGAACCGTGCTTCGTCCCGGTGACAAGCTGGAATTCGCCGGAGGCCAGACGCTGTTCAACGCTAGCGCGAACCTGGGCGTAAGTCGTTTCACCCATACCGCGCCGCAAGGCATCGCGGAAGAGGGCGCGCTCATCGGTGACAGCCTCGCGCTCGAAGCTGCGTTCGCGCGCAAAGGTCACGGCCTCCTGCGCTGCCTTCTGCGTTTTCTCGGGTGCGCGTTCGACGGATTTCTTTTGGACGCGCTCGCGGGCTGCGGCCACAATCTGATTCGGCTGATTGCCGAACTCGGTAGCCAGCTTGCGGTGCGCCGCAAGCATTTCGGCAGGTGACTGAATCTGCTTCTTGTCGCGCGTGGCGTGGGCGGCGATCTCCGCCGCCTCGTAGCCGGAGAGACCATTCTGCTGCATGTGCGCGAGGATCTGATTCTGGCGCTGGCTCGAAGCGTCGAGATACTCCTGCGAATATCCTTTTATCTCCGGCGCGCCGCTCCTGCCGGGCGCGATCTCGTAGCCCAATCCGTGCAACCGGAAGGTCAACTCCGACTGGTAGACGGCAGTGGCGAACTGCTGCGACTCGAAGAGACTCTGCGGCTGGAGCGCCCGCGTGGTCCCGTCAGCGCGCTCAGTGACATTAAAGATAACGGCATGAGTGTGAAGTTGCGGAGCAGCGTAACCATCGACGGGCCGCGATGTGTCATGCTCGAATTTTGCGACGATGAATTGGCCGGTGGATTCGGCGGGCCGGTTACCGCCGAGCCGCGCTTGCGTGTACCGTTCCAACTCGCCGAGAGCGGTCGTGACCGCCATGCTGTGAGCCTTGCGGACCCGGCTGTCGCCGCCAACAAGAGCGGTCAACGAAACTGACTTCGGCGCACTGAAGGTGGCGTCCCACGCGGCGCGGTGCTCGACGGATTTGACTGTCTTGCCGTCGGCTCCCTGATACTCGAATGATTGCCGATGCTGTACGAGTTGCTCGCCGGTCTGCGGATGTTCACCTTCCGAGAGCCGGTGAAACTCATCGGCGTTGACTGCGCCCGCTAGGCCGTATTTTTCGGCAAGTCGTCCCTGCCATTCGCCCTGCACTGTTTGTCCCTGGCTCCAATAGCTTTGGTCCGGCGAAGTGAATTCCTGCTTGTGGTAGTTTTCGAGCTTGCCCGCAGAAAGGGCTTTCGATATTTTCAGCATGGCTCAGTCCCCCAATGAAAAGCCGCTCTGAATGGCTTCCGCGCTCTCTTCGATTGACTCCGGCTCCGCCTGCTTTTTCGCCAGCGTCTTCGGATCAAAGCCGAGTTCATCGTCGTCCAGTGGGCGCGGCACAAAAGATGGTTGCGTTGCAGGGATGTCGTGGTAGGCAAATGAGAAGCAGGCAACGTAGTTGCCAAGTTTCAGGAAGGCGTGCCGGTCGGGCAAGCCGGAGATTTCCGAGTCCATCACCAGCGGCTCGACCTGGCGCTCCAGCGTGAAGTTCTTCCCGGTGCGGCTGCCGTCGAAATGCGTCTGCCGCATTCGCTCAATTTCCACTTTGCCGATGGCGCTCGATACCCACTCGGCGGCCTTTGGCTCGGTAGTTTTCAGAAAGATTTTCGTGGCTGGCTGCGAGAGCATGACCTCGGCCATGTGGCCATAGATGTACTCAAGCTGCGCCTTGCCCTGGAAGCCCAGCACAATCGGATTCTTCGATTTGCGATTTTCGGTGATGGCGGTGTGGAGTTGCGGCAACCGTTGCAGGCTGGCCAACTCGTCCAGCACAAACCAGACCGGATGCTGGCCTTCTTTCGGCTCATTGAGAAGACGCAAAACAAGCAGGTCAATCCACAGGCTATGCAGCGGTCGCAACGCCTCGCGCTCGCTGGGCTTCGAGGTCAGAAATATCCAACCCTTCCGGTTCTCAGACCAATCGGTAGCGCTCCAGTGGTTCCGGGTTTTGTCTTTGCGCGGGAGCATCCGCAAGCTGTCGGCGATGAGACCGAGCGAGGCCAATACTCCGTTGCGCTGCTGCTGCGCGCCCTTGGCGATCATCGTTGCCATCTCGGTGTTTTGGACGCGACGGTCGATCTCGTCTGGGTTGGCCATCCATTCGACAAGCTCCTCGGGCGAGGGGCCGAAGGTCAGCAGATGAGCGAATATCTTTTGCGGCGTCTCCGTGAAGAACTCGCCCTTTTTGTCCGTGGTCGGCTGGTATAGCGAGGCGGCAATCGCCTTGGCCTCGGCACGGCGGCGCAACTCCTCCGATGGTCCCCAGTATGGGCAACGGGCATCGAGAGGATTCAGAATAATGTCGCCGTTTTTGGTGTCGTAGAACCGCTGCACGAACTCGCACGCCGGATCGTAGACGATGGCCGAATGACCCCGCTCTCTGATTTGCATGAGAAGCTGCATGATGAGCCGGGTCTTGCCCGCTCCCGTGTCGCCCATCAGTTCGATGTGCTGCCCCTCGGCGAGCCGGGGAATGCGCATGAGCTGTTTCGATTCGATGGTTCTGAAGCCTACGCCATCGCCCTTCACGGCGCGATTGAAGCCGGCTGGCGTGACGCGAACCGGGCCTTTGACCAGGCGTCCGTACTTCATTTCAAGGAATCGTTCCACGTCTTTGCGCGCGGCAAACGGGAGGATGCCTAACAGCACGGCAAGCCCGGCACCGAGCGGCCAGCGGAAGACTGCGGCGACGCTGTGCCCGCCATAGACGAACTGCTGAAGGTAAGTATGAAGCGGTCCATTCCGGTAGCTGGCCTTTGGTCCGCGATAGAGGTAAACCAGTCCGGCGGCGCGGGCGCTTGAAGTCAACTGGAGTGGCAGGGGCCGGGCGAATTCTATCGTCGTGATACCCGGCTCCACATCGGCAGCGGCGGCAGGATGCGCATGAAGATGCTCATCCGAAACATCGAGAAGCTGGTACTGGCCGGTCTGTTTCAGGCCGGCCAGTGCGCCGGATTGAATGTACGGCCAGAGGTCGTAGCGTTCGAGCGGCGGCATGAACACACCGATATAGATGCGCAGAAATACAACAGTCAGAATCAGCGTCAGCGTGATAGCCGCGTAGCTATAGATGGGAGCCTGCGGCGGCGTAACGATTGTTTCCTTGCGTCCCCAATGCGTGGTATTCATAGCTGTTCAGTGCTCCTTTCCGCATAGCTGGCGAGAGTGTCTTCCGCCGCCTTGCGCTTGTTTGCCTTCACGTAGCGAAGCATTTCTTTGAACTGCTCTGCGGTCTTCTGCTCGCCGCGCAAGAGAGGTTCGAGCGTGTTGATGAGCAAAAGACGCAGGCTTGTGACTTCGCCCATCAAAGCAAGGTCAGTTGCATTCCTGGAGTTGCCGCGCACTTCACGCATAATCAGGCTGCGCAGCCATTCGCCGTAGTCGAGTCCAAGCGAATTGCAATGGCGCTCGACCTCTGAATACTCGTTGCGATTGAGTTTTGTGTTGAGCGTGATGTTGCGTTTTTCTCGTCCGCGCACCCGGCGTGCGCCGAGTTGCATTTCTGAAGAAAGAAGCGCCATGATGACCTGCTTTCTCAAGAGAACCGTGGAAACTCATGAGTTCCCACGGTTCGCATATCTTCAACTCCATCAATCAGTAACTCAGGAGTTTCCTGGGCAACTTCTGAGTTCCCTCTGAGGGGTGGAGTATCGAAAATTCTTCCGGCGCGCAGCGCCGCAGTGGTCCGGGCAGGAAAGCGAAGGCAAATCATGCCTTCGCTCCCACTGCTACTGGTGCTTTCGATGCAGGCTTTGAAGGCGCTTCAGCGGCTTCGGAAGCAGGCACACGACGGATACGCAGAGTTGGCGTGATGCGTTGTGCTTCAGGAGTGCGAAGGAACTCCTGAAAATCGCGGTCTTTCGAGAAGACATAGGCAAGCGCCTGCTCGACAACATCGTCGGCGGAAGCGTGGATGAATGCGGCGTACTGATCGACCTGCAAAGCGGTCGTATCCGTGAGCCGAATGGATGCGCTGATGTGGCGGGTTTGCGTGACTTCAAGCAGTGGCATATCTGTCTCCTTCAAGTGTGGAATCAGGCCGTCTTTCGACGGGCAATCATGCGCTGAGCCGTGGCAGCAATCTCCCGCGCACGAGCGGAGTTGAGTGCGGAGGAAATCTCAAAGCGGCGGCGGACTTCAAGCATGGTGATAACGTCGTCGATGGGAATGCCTTGGCCCAGCCAAAGGCGAGCCGAGGCGACATCGACAGTGCGTTGTGCGTAGTAGAGCGGATCGGATTTATCGGCGCGGCGTGAGGCGAGTTCGCGCGTCAGTTTCGCGGCGTTCATATCGAGTGCAAGCCGCGTGCAAACCCAGGCCCAGTCGTCTTCGGAATGCGAGTGCTTTGACGAAGTTGAATGGGCGGGTTTCTTCCGTTCGTTTCCGCAGAGCGGGAGCACGGAAGAGACTTCGATATTCTCAAGCCGGAAATCTGCTGGACCGTAGATCGCATCGGCTGGGTATTCGACCGTGACAGGATGCGCGGGAGAATACTTCCGGTTGAGGAAACCTGGTAAGCGCAGCACGCGGTTTCGGTCGGTGCAAGCGTGATCGCCGCCGAAGGTTTGGGCGATCAGCTTGAGCGTCTCTTCTTGCCGCTCGAAGTCGAAGCCGGCGACTCGCCAAAGCGCCTGGTATTTTCCGGGCGAAGTCGAGATGATCGCGGTCGGCGTGGGCACTTGGTCCGACGCCCGCAGCGCAGCGAGCCGGGCGTCGCCGTCTTCATCAATATCTATATAGATGTGGCGGACGGATGCGATGCACTCCTTGGTCCGCTTCCGGCTGCCGGGGCGCAAAGGGTTGGCCGAAAGATAGATGTTTGCGCCGTTGTCATTCTCGAAGTTGAGCCAGGCCATATAGCGGGGCGCGAGAACCTGTTCAACCGTTATCACGCGCTGCTGTGGCCGGGGCGCATCTTCCCGGCGCAACAGGAGCGCAATCGTTTCGCACGAAGCGAAGGAGCGAGTGAGGAAGTTGGCGGCAATTCGGTTCATAATCTGACCTCTCAAGAACGCGATTCCACGGGTGTTTCCAGTAGGAAAGCCCGGACGATGCCGGGCTTTCACCGTGAAGGGATACGGCCTACTCGGCCGCTTCGTCGAAGGGCAACTGCTCGTCGGCTTCCTGCTCTTCAGGGGCGGCCTTCTCTGCGCGGTCGAGCTTGAGGATGGAGTTGACGCGAATCGAGTCGGTGCGGACCGGCTTCTTCGCCTTCTTGGGCGTGTACTCGGAGTAGCGAATCTCGCCCTCGATCTGGATGTGCGCGCCCTTCTTGAGCGTGGCCGCGAACTCGCCGAGCTTGCCGAAGACGATCAAGCGATGCCACTCGGTGTGCGAGATGTACTCGCCGGACTCTTTGTCCTTGTAAGAGGACTTGGTTGCGAGCGAGATGGTGGTGAACTTCTGGTTGTTCTTGCCGGTGCGAACTTCGGCATCATTGCCGAGGAAGCCGATGAGGATAGCCTTGTTCTTTATGTGGAATTGGGGTCGCTTTTCCCGCGCGTTTCGGACCGCGGCCGCTCGCCAGTGGTGTGCGTCCACCGGCGCGGGTGGATGTGATTTGAAGATAGTTGCGATTAGCATTTGTTGTCACCATTGCGTGCCTGGAGATCAGGCGCGGTCTCGATTTGATAAAGGCGGTCAGGTGTCGGAACATCGGCAAGGTTGTCGATGAGCTTTTCGTAGGCTGCCAGGCCCAGCTCGACCGCCTCCAGTTCGGGTTCGGAAAGAGGGATCTCTTGCCGCAACCGGAGGAGATTGGCCGTGGCCTCCAGAAGCTGAGCCCGCGTAGATTCTTTTGCAACGTAGAACGAACATTGGGCGCAAGCCATACGATGCGGGCATTGATCGAAGAAGTCGTAGGTGCAGTATCCGTGGCCCAGATCGTAGAACTTCCACGCCTCTTCGGTCGCCAGCCCCTTGCGAACTACATCCTGGTCGATCAGCACTTCGATCGCCCGGATATTCCGTTCGAAGTAGCCAGCCTTCTGGAACGATTTGGTCAGCTTCGAAGGATTGATCTTGGCGTAATGCTGCGTGGAAGATGGATGCTTGTGCCCCAACCACTCCTGGATTTCGAAAAGCGACATGGGCTCGCGCGCATTGAAGAGCTGAGTGGCGATCGTGCTGCGTGCTCGGTGACTGGTTATGGGGCCACGGACATCCTCGTGTGGGACGCCTGCCTTGGTGCACAGCGAGGGGATCAGAACGCTGTTGAGGTAGTTATCGCCAAGTGTTTTGGAACGATGCGCAAACAGGTAATCAACCTGTTTGCCAGTCTTGTGATCCGTCAGTTTCGCTTGCGCGGGCCGCTCTTTCTCCCAGGCTTCGATCATTTCACCCACGATCGTATCCACCGGCTTGGAGAAGGCGGTGCTGGTCTTGTTTACAGGAACTGACAGCAGGCACACACGCTCCCCTGGAGCATCTTGCTGCCATCGTATGCAGCCCAGTCGAAGCCGCCGGATTTCGTCCCATCGCAGCCCAGCAAATAGCCACACGACGGATAACGCTCGCACCAGAGGCAAGGGATAGTAGTGCGCCGCGCCGCGGCCTTGGGCCGACAGGTCCGCAGCGGAGATATTCAGGCCGGCCCAGATCAGCTTGGCCCATACATCGTCGGACAGGATGCGGGGATTGCGATCGACAAGCGATTGCAGGGATCGAGGTGCACGAAACGCATTGTACGGGTCAAAACGCCGTGGAATGACTTCCCACTGTTGGAGGTCGGAGAAGAACCTCCGCAGCGTGGACAGCGCGTGGATCCGAGTGTGCGCAGCCATGAGGCGGCCGGAGTTGCGCACTTCTGCCACAGGACGGTGTGCCCATTCACCGCTCTTCTGCTGGAGACACATGGCAACAGCCTCGGCGGCCATAGAACGTGTCCACTCTGCCGGACTCGTCAACTGAGGATACGTCGCTTGCATCCACCGACCCACTGTGAGGATCCGATAGTAATGGCGAAGCCGACAGTTCGGAGTCAGCGTCGATGTCTCGTGCCAGTAGCGCGCAAGACGCGCCCATTCGTTAGGAACATTCGCAAGGATGACCTCGGGAGCACGAACGATCAGTGTCGGCTGTAATCCCAGACGACGGATCGGGTTCTCGATGATTCCTTTCGATATCAGCAAGCGCGACAGCGCGATTATGCACTGCTCCAGAGCAACAGTGCCGCCTTGTTCTTGTATTTGAAGCAGTGCGCTCTCCGTGATGTCCTCTATGCGCGGCGATCGTACGATGAGCAGCAACTGCGCCAGCGTGAGCGGCATGATGCGTAGCGTGCGGGCGCGGTAGCCAAGATCGCGTAGTTCTGCCTTGATTTGCCTTTCGGCCTCCGCAACAACCTTGAACCCGAAGACCCGGCGCGCCAGACATGAAAAAACATGCCGCCGTTTGGGGAAGCTCGCCAGCGCATCAAAACCCCGCAGCAGGAAGGCCGCTGCGACGATGTGATTGCCGTTATATCGACGCGATTCAACGATCTCGATCCACTCCTCGTCTGTCCAGGCCCACAGAGCACGATTACGGCGCCCCATCTCTTCCAGCAGGTAAAAGACGAGAGAACGACGTTTTTGTCCCTTGTACTCGATATGATCGAAGACGTCGTGCAAGGGACGTACGAGCCGGTGGACAACATCGAGCGACGGCTGCCTAGTCTTACTGAATTTGCTCCGCAACGGCAGTTCCACTGCGAGGAAGTGGCGCTCCCTGGCGGTCAGGCTGTGTGCCCGATCGTATTTTGTTGCGTCGACGGGCCAGCTCCACATGTCGGTTGTTTTCTTCGCACTCATTGAAACAGCCTCCCCATTGCTTCCAGCCGCTGCTGGTGCAACTGCTTTATCGTGGAGTTGAACCTGGCCGCCAGATCGCGTGCGCTGAGATGCACATAAATCATCGTGGTCTCGATGTTGCGATGACCGGCGAAAGTCGCGATTTCGTGGATGTCCCAGTCCGCTCGCGCGAGATCGGTCAGACAGAGGTGTCGTAGAGTATGAGGCGTGAAGGCTGGAGCCACCGCGCGTTTCGCGATGGCGGTGACGACCTTGGACCACGCCCACATCGAGACGGGTTGTGCGCGGTTGCGCGGTGACTGGGACAGGAATAGCCTTCCCCTTTCCCGGCTCAGGGTTCGCCGATGATTCAGGTACTGGCCAAACAACTCATCGGTCGTCGCCGAATATGGCAGGACACGCGACCGCCGGTTCTTGGTGGTCTCTGCCCGCACGCGGATCGTGCGCCGCGATGGATCGATGTCCGATGTTTCGAGCAGGCACAGTTCTTCCCGGCGAAGGCCGGCATCATAACTCATCGCCAACATCAGGCGGTTGCGGATCGGTTCCTTTGCAGCCTCGGAGAGAATCCGGCACCATTCTTCCTCGGTTGGAATCGTGGGAAGCCGATGCTCTCGTTGCACCAGAGACCGCGCCGAACGACCTTCTCCCCGGCGGAACGGGTTTCTTGTGCAGCGCTCCTCTTCCACAAGGAAGTCGTAGAACATCCGAAGCACCGCCAGATGCTGCTGGATGGTCGCGTTCGCCATCCGGAGGTCCGGTTCTCCTTCGGTAGACGATGGCTTTACCAGATTCCGAAGACAGGCGCCCACGGTTTCCTGCCTGATCTCGTGCGGTTGCTTGCCTTCGGCGCTTAGGAATCGCAGGTATCGCTCCAGGTTGCGGCCGTAGGCATCCAGCGTGTTGAGGGCAAGACCCCGGCACGCCTGAAAGCTAAGCCAGGCGCGGGCATCTCTGTGGCCTGCGACGAACGGTATGCGATCCCATCGGATCTCATTGACAAGTTGGCTCGACTTCATCCTCTTCTCCGTGGCGCTGAGATGTGCGGACGGTGCGAGCCTGAGGAACTGGGCACCGGCCGCCATTTCATCCTTGCACCCGCGCTGGTGGACGCACCCCACTGGCGAGTGGCCGCGGTCCGAAACGCGCGGGAAAAGCGACACCCAATTCCACATAACTGTCAGATACATGGTCGTGTCTCCTGATTTGAATTCCCGATCTGCTCGGGTCACACCTTGCGAAGCGATGCGAATGGGTTCGACTCCCAAGTGCCGAGCCGTGCTTTCTGGAGCAGGGGCCCAGACTTGTTCTGGGAGAGGAGTCCGGAAAGCAGAACGGCGATGTGCCGCCGGGCGTCGTAAAAGCCCTGAAGCAGTGACCGAGCAGGCGAGAAATTTAACTAGAGAGACTCGCCTTGAACGAAGCAAATCCCTGGCTGCCTGCCGACCTATTTGACCGGCAATACCAGATCCATCCTTCTCGCCGCCTGACCTCGTGACAAAGAGCCGCATCTTGCATCCGGTATCGCGCGTCTGTTGTTCGGCGCGCCATGCCCAAGAGCGCATAACAAGGGGAGATTCTGATTGCTACATCGTGCCCAGGAAGGCTTTTCATAGCCGTGCCTCCGATTCGCGTTTTCATTCGAGCGAGTTCTGCTGAATTCACGCCGCCGCCGTGGAGGAAGCCCGGTAGATTTCCTCAGTCTCGAAGGACTGGTCAGCATGGCTGTATCCCTTCACGGTGATCAGCTCGCGTACCCGGCGTCGGCCTGTGAAATCGCGCTCGCAGTAGAGAACAAAATCCACTGCCTTTCCGGTCTGTGACCGGATGAATTGCTGGTCGAGATTGGTTCGGGCGCTGAGCGCCATATCCGCCAGCCGGTCCAGTGCATCAAGGGCAGAATCCGCGTGCAAAGTCGAGAGCGTTCCGCCGTGGCCAGTGTTCATGGCCTGCAACAGGTCATAGCCGCATTCGTCGCGGATTTCGCCCATGATGATGCGGTCGGGCCGATGCCGCAAAGCGGCGGCTACAAGCTGGCTTGGAGTGACAGCAACCTGACCGGGTATGGCAGCGACCGCCTCCCAGCGAACGGCATTGGGATGCGCGACCTTCAACTCGGCTGGTTGCTCGATCACGATCAGCCGCTCACCGAGCGGCACGTGGTCGAGCAGCGCCTTCATCAGCGTGGTCTTTCCCGATCCTGTTCCACCGGCAATGATGCCGTTCTTCCGTCCTTCGATCAGCCTTACAACCGCATCCCGGACATCAACGGGCAAGCTTCCAGCTTCGACCAGTTCATCCGAGGTAAACCAGCGGTTGAATTTGCGCACGGTGATTGTCGGCCCGTTGATCGACGAAGGTGCGCCGACAACGGCCACGCGCGAGCCGTCCGGCAAGCGCGTATTCAGGATCGGATTCTGCGTCGTCAAGTCCTGCCCAAGAATGCGCGCGACTCGCTCAATCGCAGCCTGCAAGCGTTCGTTCGTGTATGGCTGTGAGAGTGCAATTTGCTCGACGACGCCGTTGCGATCTGCGAAGACTCCGCTCGTACCATTGATCATCAGATCAGAGATCGACGGATCGAGCAGAAGCCCGCGCAATTCCTCGGGGAAGAACGGCAGTATCAGATCGAAGCTCATCGCGTGGCTCCTGCTACTGCGACAGGCTTAATTGGATCGACAGAAACGCGATTCTCGTGGAACTCGGTGATAGTCAATCCGAGTGGATTGATGAACTCATACTGCGGATAGACGCGGGACTGATCGCTGACCTGCTTCGGGTTCAGGTAATAGGTCACGCTGAGCATCCAATGCTCTGTGCGCGGCTCATGCGAACTCTGTGAGGAGTAGAACCGATCCACGGCCATCAAGGCTGTTCCACGGGCGATGCGTGCGCCCTGGAGCATCTCCTCAGACATTGTGGTAATGGTCACGTTCTGGACCTGCACGTCGCTTGCTTCGATCTGGCCTGCCGTGACCTGAGAGACAAGGTGATTGGCATTGTCCTCACCCATCAGGCGCGAGGCCAATGCCTGCGAGAGAAAGTAGTAGTTGAGCGGATATTTCTTGGCGATTACGTCCCGGTTGACGGTGTAACGGTAGTTGGCCCAGTCGGTCAGATAGGTACGGACTTCACCCTCGCGCGGACTGTAGTTCAAATCCGAATACTGGATCGCCTGGGCGCGGCCCATCTCGTCGATACGAATGTAACGATTCGCTGCCGGACGGCGCGCCAGCATCAGGTTCATGCCGAGCGAAGCGAGCAGCATGACCGTTCCATAGCCGAGGATAAGCCGATAGGATTTCCGCTCGGCGTAATGGGACGAATAGACCTCGTTGCCGATGTGGTCAACGAGAAGCGCCTGCTCAGGCTTCAGCAACGATTCAGTGGGGACTGTGCGTGTGCTCATGGTGTGGACTCGTCCTTTCAGAAAGGGTGAGAAAGAGGTTGGCCGTGTAGATCATCGAAATGATGAACAGTATGGCCAGGATCGTAAGCAATATCCGACGCAATGGCCTGGATCTGCCAAGCTGGCGTAGAAACAGAAAGCTGAAGATATATGTCCACATGTGACACCTCCTATCCAGCCATCATAGCCAGAGATGCGACGGCTCCTCCAACCTTCGAAACGCTATCGGCCATCCCTGCCGTTCCGCCGAAGATCGCCTGCGTCATGCTCGGAATAAAGAGCAGGTTGATAATGAAGGCGATGAAGACCATCGTGCAGGGGATGAGGTTGGCTAGCCACATCTCCATCGAGTAGGTTCCGTTGAAGGTCTGCTGAATGAAGGTGTTCAGGAAACCAGCCCACACGAAGATGAATGCGGCAGCCACCGCACGGATCATCGCGAAGCTAAGCAGCACGTCAAGGAAGTGGTAGAACTTCGACCGGAAGGTTCTTGTCATCAGCAACGGAATGAAGACCGGTCCGAACAGCGCAGTCACCCCGTAGAGGATGAACGAAGAGCAGTTGATCAGGAAGAGAATGGCCGAGGCCAAACCCAGCAGCGCCTGCACAAAGAAGTAGCAGAGGATCTGCACTGGAGCCGTCAGCGAAGGCATCGACGTATTGTCTCCAGCGGTCTTCAAGAGCTGGAGAAGATTGTCGAGTGAACTCTGGTCGAATGCGGCCACCATTACCTGAGCGATGTAGCTGAAGAAGTGATTCAGTCCAAAACTCGCGCCGGGCAGTGGATTCACCCAGTAATTGATGAGCAGACAGCACACGATCAGCCGCAACAGAAAATGCGTCAGATCGCCTGCGCGAACCGGGTGCATGTGAAAGCGAAGCGTCATGCTGGAGGTGTTCCAGTTGATGACCATGCTGATGAGCGTGAACAGGGCGATGCAGCTCAACTCGGTCAGTCCAAGCTGCGTCAATGCGCCGCCGTTCTGTGTGGTCAGACTGGTCAGATTGTTGGTGAACTGGTAGAGCCAATCCACGCCGGAACTCGTACTCGGTAATGCCTGGGCCAGCAGCGTCGGTGAAATCATGGTCGTCACCTCAATGTGAAGGTGCGCGGCGCGGGCCACAGAAGCCTGCGCCGCGTGGTTCTGGTCATGGAAGGTAGGTCTGCCAGGTATTGCTTTCGCTGGCTGCGCTTACGTTGTTTGTGGAGCGTTGCTGCTGTACGAAGGTTGCGGTGTTGATGTCTTCTACAGCGGCATTACGCCGTTCCATGTTGGCCACAGTCATCTGCCCTGCAAGGCAGGCATGAAGAGTCCCTTGTGCCTGCATCTCGCTCAGCTTCTGCGCCTCGGCTGCGTTCAACAGATTGAGCTGCTGGACTTCGCTGTTGGAACCGTCGGAGGCATCAAGCTGAGACGAAACCAGCGAGGAATTCGCCGTGGCGTTTTCTGTCCTGTTGACGCGGTATTGCCCAACGGCGGTCAGGCAATCCGGAGAGATGGAATCTGAGGTTTCGACCATGGCAAGCTGTGAGATACGAGAGCTGCCCAAAGATTGCCCTTGCAGGTAGCTGTTGGCACCGCTATTCATCGACACTGTGGCTGTCTTCCACGCTGTTGCCGATGTAGACGGCGAATTGCTATTGAGCGCAATCCTGATGCCCGCTGTCTCACCGAACATGTTGGCGACATTCGCGTTTTCGAGCGTATGCAGAGTCGTCTGCCACTGCTGCTTGAACGAGAAATGGGCGATGTTGTTCTTGAGCATCTTGTATTGCGTCTCCAGCGTGGTGAGCTGGGAAACAAGACTCGCGTAGCTCGTAGGATCGAAGACTACGTCTCCGATCCCGAAGAGAGCAAAGCTGGGCGTTGCGACCAAAAGCACGGCGGCTCCAACTGCAAGCCACTTGCGGCGTTTTCTTTGCTGAATTGGCATACTTCCTCCTCGTTGTTGGTGAAATTGGCTGCCGCGCTGCGTCACATCCCTTCTTCGAGAAGCGCGCGGGCAATCCGAGGAATGACGACGATCCATTCCTCGCCCGCCTCCTCAATGGCGTCGGCCAGCGTGCAGCCAAACTCTTCGAGCCAGTCGGCACGATTGAGCACAAGCGCCACAGTCACCTTGTCGCTCAAGTTGAACGCGGCCCACGCATCATGACCGCGATGCATGGCGCGCCGCGAAACCTCAATCAGATGCCGCGATCGTTCGCTCTGCTCAATCATGGCCAGTCTCCGGCTCTACAGTGTTGGGTCCATGCGATGTTCCGCATAGGACGGAATCAGAATGTCGCGGCCCACATAGACGCGGGCGCGCGAACCTTCCTTGAGGGTGATGACCGGCAAGCGGTTGAGAAAGTGATTCAAAATCTGTTCGCCTTCGCTTGCCATCTGCTCCGAGATGCCATTGCGAATCTCGGTGGAGTGGTTGAGCACGCTGCCGTTGTTGCCGATTTGCGCAAGGCCGCCGATACCGCCGATGGCGGCGGCGGCGGCGAAGGCCTGGAAGTATCCGTGATCGACCTTGGTTGCGAGTCCGGTCGTACCCAGCGGATCAAGCCCGATGTATTTGTCAAAGTCGAGAGAGAATCCGTCAGGGCAGACGGCCCGATGGAAGGTGACGAACATCTTGCGTTGCTGGGCGCTGCCCACGCTCTGCACGGTGCCGATCAGGCGCGTGCCTTGCGGCATGAGCAGTTGTTGATGATCGTGGGAGTAGTAATCGGTGGTCAGCATGACCAGAATTGGCCCGTTAAGTCCGCCGTCGATGTGGTTGGTGACAACGCCTTCGAGTACCGTGCCCTCAAAGATTCGATAGAGACGGCCCTTATACTGGTCGAACGGATACGGCCCCATCGGGTCGGTTTTGGTGTTCGCAACCGGTAATTGCTCCGATGCCGCCGCATTGGAACTCCTCTGTGACGGCGCGCCATTCATGGTCACGGCCTCTTCCGATTTCAAGGAAGATGGAGCTTCCGAGCGTTCTGCCAGTACCGCCGCCGTCTGCGGATTTGGTAATGAGCCGGTCGCAGTTTCTCCAGCGCGCGCAAAGTCAATCGCCATCGTGTCACTGTTGATGGCATCCTGTTTCTGCTTTTCACGCGCCAGTGTCCGCTGCTTAGCTTCCGCCTGTGCCTCAGAGACATTCGAGGTGTGCTGCGGAGCATTGGAACTTCCGCCGTAGATCGCATCGCGCTGCGCCTTCGTAATCGGCGCGGCATTCGTCGATTCGGGACCTGGAGTGCCATCGGCGTTCTGGAATTGTTGCATCGCTGCTAACAACTCTTGCTGACGCTGCTTTTCCTCGGCGTCATGTTGCGCCTGCAACTGCTGCTGTGTCTCGAAGCTTGATACTTGCTGCGCACTGGGCGAAGCCGGACGCATCGGCAGCGCGCTTGTTGGCGCCGTCCTCTTGTTGCCGCGCAGAAGGCTGGTTACGTTAGCGATGCCGAGTATGGCGAGAATCGCTATCAACGCGATGACCACCGGCATACTCTTCTTGAGCGGCGGCTTCGCGTCTGGCTGCTCTGGAATTGTGGCGGGCGTATTGGGAATTTGTTCGGTCATGGCTACTTCGCGCCTCCCTCACGATGGAATTCGACCTTTTGTTTGCCGATGGCCAAATACCCGTGCTCCAACTGCTTCGGCACGGTGTAAAGCCCGCCGTTGAAATCGAAGTTGATGAGCGAGCCTTTGCCGTCCTTCAGCTCGTAAAGTGCGGGCGTTTCCTGGAACTGGCCGCGCAGGTAGGTAAACTTGTCGTCGCGCCAGATTTGCTGGAGTCCAAGTTCCTTTCCCTTGCGCTCGTCCCACACAAAGTCGAAGTGCAACGAGCCGGGGTATTCGCTGCGGTACTGCTCGGCCTTCGTCGCCTCGGCTTTGAGTTCGGCCTCCTGAGCGGCCTTCGCGGAAGCAGCTTCCTGTTTCGCCTTATCCAGTTCGGCAACCGGCACAAACACCGGAAGCTGTGCCAGCCGGTCCTTGGCAGCCTGATCGCCGGGCGCGATGAAGACTTTGGAATCAAAATGCGCATCGGAATCATCGGAAACCTCGCGAAGTGCAAGGGTGTATTCGTTTCCGTGATCGGAGACGATGTGAATGTCTGTGGCCGCGTTCGCTGTTTTGGGCTTGACGCTGATGAACCGCGAAGCCACATGGCCGCCGTCGAATATCCAATTCACCGTGTCGCCAGCAAAGACGTTGGCGACCTTCTCTTCGTTGGGAAGCACGATGAGCGTCGATTGCAGAAGCCCGGCGCGAATCTGCGGCGGCGTATCCGCCTCCGACACCGTGACCGTGCGCGGCGCGCTCGGTTGCAAAGAGTGGGTTTCGGTTGAGGCGTGAAGTTGGCCTGCGGCCAGCATCATGCAAACGGAAAATGAGACAAAAATGGTGGGGCGCATATTCTCAAGTCCTTTCTGCGGTGTGGTGTTGGGGTTATTCGGACTCGCCTTGAGCGAATCGAGTGATACCCTCCGTGAGTCCGTACTTGGCGATCAGCCTGGCCCGGCGCACGCGGTCTTTCGGCTTGGTCGAAAAGACTGCGTAGCTGCGGTTGTCGAGATTGAGCTTTACGACCTTGGTCAATCCGTCGCGGCGCATATAGAGACCTTCGCGGTCCTGCAAGCTCTCGAAGAGTGCAAGTTGCTGCTCGTTCATCTTGAAGAGTTCCGCGTACCGCTTCCGGTTGAAGGTGGCATCCTTCAGAAACAGAAACGACGTGCAGGAGTTCACGATGCTGTCGGCGTTCGCGCCGAGGTCTTCTGCGGACTGGCCGATCATGGTTACGCCTCCAAGATTCTTGCGCACGGTCTTGATCGAAGCGAGCGCGCCTTCGAGCAACTGCCGGTTCTTCATCGAAGAGAAAATCTCTTCGATCAGGATGTGCTTGGGTACGCCGAGATTGGCGGGGTTGTAGAGCACATCGTTGATGCGCCGCAGGAGCCACACCATCAGCGGTTCGATCAGGTCGGCGTATTGCTCGTTGTTGACGCCCTGAAAGTCGAAGCATTGCAGGCGCGAGAGCGAAAGACTGTCATCTACGTTGTCGAAGATGGCCGCGTATACGCCTTTGCCAACCCACTTCGATAAATACCGGTTGAGCTTCTTCGGGAGAAATAGATTCGAGAGCCGGCGGTTTTCAGGATCGAGCAGATACATATCGCGGACTGCCTTATGGATTACATCGTCGTCTTCCGGCTCCAACTCCGCGCCGCCGTTCGTGAGCAGTAGCTTGATGAACGAATAGAGAAAGGCGACGTTGCTCTCGGTCGGCTCCAGCCGGAATGGATTTACGCGCGGCCCATCCTTGCCGATGCGGTCCACGCGCCCGCCGTACAACTCGACCACACTCTCGTAGCTTCCGCCAATGTCAAAGATGTATGTGAAGCCGCCGTACTTCTGTTCATGGGCAATGGCCAGATTGCCGTGGACGCTTTTGCCGGTGCCTGTCGGCCCAAGAATCAGCATCACTCGCACGCCGTCCACGTACACGTCCTGAAAGAAAGGCGTCCGTGTGCGCGTCTCGAAGATGTTGAGGTACTCGTTATCGAGGTCTTCCGAATACGGATGACCGAGATTGGGCACGAAAGCTGACGAAAGTCGCGCGTGGTGGTCCTCTGCGAGCCACATGGGAAAGACGTTGAACTTGTGGTTGCCGGGGAAGATCGCGTAGAACGCGGAAAGATTGCCCAATGTTTCTTCCATGACCTGCGCCCGCGCATCGACGAAGACGCGATGCACGGCGGGCGCAATACCGCGCAGCTCGTCCACGCTGCGCGCGGCAATAAGAAAGCGAAGCGAGAATTCGCCCTGCGCCTTCTTGTCGAGCGAGCGAATGACTTCGCCCAGGTCATCGACCTGTGTGTTCGCCGCCCGCGCTCCTGCGCCAGTTTCAAGCGACGCAGTGTCGCGCCCGCTCATCACCCGCGTCAGTACACCAACTTTGAAAAAGGAGATGAACTTCTCCTGCGCGTCGATCTCGCTTCGCGCGGCGGTGGTGGACTTGGGACGCCAGGTCGTCAACAGGATGCTGTCGCAATCGAGCGCCATCAATCCAGAGAACAGGCAAGGCCGCGACGCTTCTGGCGTTGTCTTCAGCGAAAACATCTGGACGTACCGGCGGCCAATGGTGAGATGGTCACTGTGCCATGAAACCGGGCTGTTCACGATCTGGCGGTCCACGCCGTCATCGGCGGTCAATGTGTAGCCAGCAGCCCACTCTTCGAGATTGAATAGATAGCTGAAGAACTGGAAGACGGCGTTCTTTTCGAGCAGCTTCAGTCCGAGCGCACTGCCGAGGTGGCCTTCGAGCAGCGTGGCAGTCTTTTCCAGATCGGCCAGCATCCGCGTTGTGTCTGTGCTGTGCTCATTCGGCTTGCGAGCGAAAGCCGCAGCTTTGGGCGGCTCCAGCGTCAAACACCAATGCAGGTCAATGCGCCGGAAGCCTGCCGACTTGTCCATAAAAGCCAGCCGGTCATCGATAAAAACCTGTGTGACCGGATTGCCGTACTGCGCTTTACGCGGCAGGTCAAATCCCGACATCACGCGCGTGTATTGGTAAAGGCACGCCCCTTCCGGCAATCCTCGCAACGCGCCTTCAATCGAGCGCACCTGTGCTTCAAGCCCCTGATCGGTCACGCCTTCTTCGTCGATACCGGCGAGCGAAAAGAGGCAGCCATAGCCGCCGCCCTTCAGCGCGAAGATCCGTTCGTTGACGAAGCGTGCAATCGGAACAATGCTGCACGCGGCTCCGGCCTTGGCGAACCATGGCGTGTATCTCTGTTGCTCAGTGTTTACGCGGGTCATAGTAGGACCTCTGGCTCAAACTCAAGCCCCAAAGTTCGAACATCTTCGGATGTTTGCGGACGACGAGCCACGCGCCGATGGCCAGCGACGGGAAAGCGATCAGCGCCACGACGCGGAACCCCACGAGGAAAACCGTTACGCAGACGAATACGATCGCCATCCATGCGCTGAGGTCCAATCCGAGCTTGGCTCGTGGCCTATTGAGCGCCTGATTGATTGGTAACGGCTCTCCTCGCTTGGTCATGGTCGCCTCCTACTGCATCGTCTGCCCGGTGAGCGAACCAATCCAGCCTGCGCCCCAGCCCAGCACCGCAGCGCCAAACAGCGCGCCGAAGAGACCGGGAATCGCGTCCTGGAACCTTCCCGACATCATGCGGATTCCAGCGAAGATCAATCCGCCGAAGCAGATCACCGCACCCGCATAGATGGCGAAGGTTTTGAAGGTGTTCATCAGCGTGGTCGCGCCAGAGAAGTCCATCGTCCCCTGGGCATGGGCCACGCCGGCAAACGAGAGTGCAAAAAGGGTTGGAGCCATCGCGCGGATGGCCGAGTGGAGAGTGGTTTTGAGTGGTTGCTCCATCCACCGGTTGGCGGATGAATGCGGCTGCCGATTGCGACTGGCGTCGCGTCGGAAAATACTGCGGAGTCGATTCACTTTGCACCTCCGCTGACTCGTGCGTCAGCATTAGCGCAAAGTTAGAGCGGTTCCGAGTCCGCGTCCAATGAATTCCAGGGAGACCGTTATTCCATTTGGGAATAACGACCGGGTTTTGTGGGGGAGGATTGGCCTAGAATTTGTAGTCGCGGATGGTTTCCGGTGCCCCGGCGCCGCCCATATATAAGGTTGCTTCCACATCTGGACGGACCGCGACGCAGCAGGTGAAGCTGGTTCCGTCTGTCAACTCAATCTGGACGCGCGTTCCCTCCCCGACATCCCGATGAATGCGGAGCAGTTGAATCGTCTTGCCCGCAGCTTCCGGGCAATCGATGAAATCGGTTTCCATGAGTACTCCCTCCACTTCCTTAAGAATCGTACCCCTTCCACCTCAATGCTGGCTCAATCCGGTGAATTTCCCGTCAATGCGGTAGTTTTCGGCAACGCACAGGGCGAGAGCGGGGATGGATGCTACTCTGACCAGCACATTATCACACTCATCGTGTGTAGACGCATAGTGGTCAGCCTTCGAGCATGGAGATGTGGCCCCACGCTCCGTTAAGTCTCGATTCGGCACCAGGTTGCGGCAGCTCCGCGACGAGCGGGGCTATTCCCAGGAAGAGCTGGCCGAACGTGCCGGACTGCATCGCAACTACGTCGGCGGAGTCGAGCGCGGCGAGCGGAATGTGGCCCTTGAGAACATAGTCAAGCTGGCGAAGGCGCTCTCCGTCAAGCCCGGCGACTTGTTCGCGGATTTCGCATGATGGGCTATATTACTGATTACCTCCTCTGTACCCGTTTCAACGCAAAACCGCAGCAACCCCTTTAAGTTCTAGCAGCCCATGGATCCGGTCTCTCCTCATTAGGCGTGGCCTCCGCTACGCTTCAATGCTCAGAAATGCTTCTTTGGGAGACTGGTTCAGAAACTCCAATTCCAGGCCCCTCGATTTTCGAGGGCATTTTTGCGATCATTCCGCCGCCGAGCAGATGGTTCACATGGTTTAGTCAGTGAGCCGTCCAAGTGAATATCTTTCCTCTCCATTAGGCTGGGCATATAGTAGACGGTAAGATGCAGCTTGACCCACATGCGCTCCAAATCAATACGGATGGTTCCTGCTACCGCAATCCCGGTGGGAGTTCCGGCTGCGCTGCAATTGTTCAGTATCCTGAGCATCTCGGTCGTAGTGATGAGCAGATTGTTGATTTCGGCTGCTCTGAAAGCAGCAACAATCGAATGGAGTTACTTGCTTGTATTCAGGCTCTGAAGTGGATTCGTAGTAATTCGCCTTGGCCGGGTGTATCCCGTGTACAGATTGTGACAGATTCTCGATATGTGAAGGAGAACATTATTCGAGTGCCAAGCTGGCGGAAAAACGGCTGGCGAAATCAATATGGAGCGCCAATAGAGAACAGAGACCTTTGGAAAGAATTCCTCACTTCCCACCAAAAGGTAGGGACGACTGTTCATTTCGAATGGACAGCCGGAAAGAAATCGCCCATTCTGAAGTCCATTGACCGGGCAGCGAAAGCTGCTGCCAAGCGTGGAGGACAAGACATCGACCGAGGATTCAGGCCGGGAATCATTGCAAAGTCTCTCGTAAAAGGCGCGGCAACACCCTTTCCTGCAAGCGGTCAATTGGCTGTCATCCGGCCCTACAAGAAGACGCTGGCGGGAAAGTCTGAGAACAAAATGCGCTTCGATGTATTCTTGGAAGACTCCGGCGCGTATTCCCAAAGCTGCTACGCTTTTGCATCCCCGGCTCTAGCGGCAGAACTGCATCGCCAGCATGGGTATCGAGTCCGCTTCAATGACTCTCCAAACTACCCCCAGATTGTCGAAATTATCGAAGAGGTCGCGATTCCAAATCGAGTGAATCCTTGAACTATTGACGAGATGACTTAGAGCGGGATGGATACATTTACAGGCCGAACTTGGGCCGAAGTTCAAGACCCAGAGTTTGAATCAACTCCATACGGTCTGAAAATTCTTCTAAGTCCTTCTCTACTGACTGCTGTGCCCATGCCCAGAGACAGTCTGTGTTTATTGAAATACCTCCAAAATGAGCCACGAGTTGGGCGCAATCATTATTAAATGCGAGTCTATCGCCCTCTTCTCCGCCAGCATCTGTAGCGCCTAGCTTACGGGCAACCACACTACCCGCCACGCTTGCTCGTGCATCCATCTTAAGCCAGTCTTGCCAACTCTCAGGTTGGCAAGCGGCCTTATCAATTATCTCAACGCCTGCAAGAAACGGGATGAATTTCCCTGTCTTCGCATCGCAGGTGATTCTTGGAGGCAGCGGCTCGAATTGAGTCGTCCCCATCATCCTGTAATAAACAACGTGAGCTGCCTCGTGAGCACAAAGCAATAGGATAAAGCCGGGGGCGTTCAACTGGCGCATCATACCGGCATACATGGATTTGAATTCAGCGGTTGCCTTTTGTTCTTCTGAGAGTCCGCTTGTGTCTATCATCATGGATGAGGCTCCATTTTGAATCAGTCCAAGGTATGCGGGTTCGCTACAAGCCAAGCACGTAGCTCCTCGCTCTTGCTTAAGGCATACGGGAACGAGGCCGTGAGGAGACGAACGGAATCAGCGGAGACCTGACCAGTGGTCGGATGAACGGCGTCATTTCTTTGAGTCCGGACCGCTTCGAACATGGACATCAGGTGGGGGATGGAACCGTCATACGGGATGTTGGGCGTTCTGCGATTGCGTTCAAAAGCATCTCGAACAAACGTAAACAGCGGATTGAGCGAACGACCTTTCAGGTGCTGTTCAAGGGTTTGTCTTGCTTTCTGAGATTTCAGAGCATCAACCATGGCCTCGGCGAGAAGGTATAGGGTTTTCTCGGATGCTGCCCCTAGCATCACAGCAGCAGCGAAGTACGCTCCCCTTTCAAAGGCGATGAGACCGTCTGTGATGTACTGCTCTATCACTGCATCCAAATTGGGTATGCGGTCATGCAAGAACTTCATGTACCCAGCGATGTCCTCAGGCAAGGGTTCATTTCCTTTAGCCCATTCGATGCCTCGCAAAGTCACGTCATACCTGTCAAAGTTCGGGTGATTGGGATAACCACTAGGTGGCTGAGGACTAATGAATCCATTTCTGAATAGATAAAAGAAGGCTTCTGTGGCTGCGTTCCGCAAACCCGAAGGTGCGCCGTCCCAATTGATTTGTCCCGCCTGTCCGGTATATATAGTGTGCCTCTGGGCATCAGCTATTTTGTCTTGTTCCAGTTGCGACCATAAGTTGCCGAGATACTGATTGAAGTTCAAATTGCCGACACCGTTTAGTGCCCGACGCACGTAGGGCAGAATCCACGAGAGGGAATACGTTGGCTGGGTCATCTGGTGCTCCTCCGGACATCTCGTTAACAGTCAGCCGGGCGTTTGAATGCCGTTATTCCTTCATTCGAAAGTCAGTATCGCGCAATGTAGCCGTACTTACCCGTTTTGTCGTTCCCGATTCGAACTGCGGCCATCCCTTCGCTGAAATTTCCGGCCTCGTCAAACTGAGGGTTAACCACAAAGTGTCCCTGCTTGTCTATGTAGCCGTACTTGGAGTTGTCGCCAGAACCAACGTTCACTACTGCTAATCCACCGTGAAACTCATCCGTTTGGAGACCGGCCCAAATGGGTGGACCAAATTGCGGATTCACCGCAAACTTCCCCTGCGTGTCGATGAATCCCCACTTGCCAGTCTTGACATCGCCAATCCGAACCTCTGCTAAACCTTCGGTAAACTCCCCGGCCTCGCCAAACTGGAGGTTCACTACAAAATGCCCCTGCTTGTCGATGTAGCCGTACTTGCCGGTCTTGATATCGCCGATTCGAACTGCGGCCAGTCCATTACTGAACTGCTCTTCTTCATCAAACTGTGGATTCACCACAAAGTGTCCCTGCTTGTCGATGTAGCCATACTTGCCCGTCTCGTTATCGCCGATTCGAGCCGCTGCAATTCCGTCGTGGAAGGGTCCTGACCAACCAAACTGTGAATTCACTGCAAAGTGGCCTTGCTTGTCGATGTATCCCCACTTGCCGGTCTTCTGGTCTCCGGCCTGCACTGCACCAAGTCCCTCGCTGAAAGGAGCACACCAACCGAACTGCGGATTCACTGCAAAGTGGCCTTGTTTGTCGATGTATCCACATTTGCCGGTATTGGTATCACCAACCCACACTGCAGCAAGCCCTTCGCTGAACCCATTTGACCAACCGAATTGCGGATTCACTGCAAACTGTCCCTGCTTATCTATGAATCCCCACTTGCCAGTCTTGTCATTGCCAGTCTGAACTGCGGCTAGTCCATCTGCGAAATCCCCCGCAAAATCAAACTGTGGGCTGATTGCCATATTTCCTTGCTTGTCGATGAATCCCCACTTGCCAGTCTTGTCATCGCCAATCTGAACTCGCCCCAACCCCTCACTGAATTCTCCCGCATATTGAAACTGTGGATTGACCACTAAAAGACCCGTGCGCGAAGTTGACGATGTTTCGCGGGTTACCTTTGGTCTACAACCCACAACAGAGGCAACAGTGACAATCACAAGTGCCGTTGCTAAGGTTTGAATCACAAAATCATATCCAACTCTTCGGTTCATAATTCCACCTTGCACTTACCCCGTGCCCTACAGAAAACTACCTTGCTTGAAAAGCCCAACGAGGCTCATTCACGTTCATTTCTGGTTTATCTCCTGCTCCAATGCAGCGAGGACTTCCGTGATTTCACCAAATGGCGGCGGCTGCCCGAAAATCATCACGCTCATACTGCGGTAGTCCCTCTCCAATGCCACACGTCGCTCATCGGGCGGGACGAGCCGCAGGCTTCCAACCCGCGCCAGATCGTACCTGGCCCAGCCGGACGGATAGAACGTCTCCTTGTGGCGTACAACCTGATCCAAGAGGGCAAGGTCCGCAAGAGCTTCGGCGCGAACGGGGCTTTGCGCCAGCATCGCAAGATCGTAATAGTGCCGCGAATAGCGGTCCGGCAGCGCCTTCTCTGCCGGTCGATGAAACTCGGCATGGAGAATGGTCGCTTTTTCCCAAAAGGTGCGCTTCGCCAGAAGCGATGTCACGGCCACGTCGGGTTCGGCGAACATGGAAGGGAACTCTTCCGCCGCAAAGGCGCGCACCGTAAAGCGGTCGCGCGGCACAAATTCAGCATGGGTGCCGAGTTCCAGAATGACCTGAGGCTTGATGTAGTCGAGCGTCGGCGCGGTCGGCGGATACTGAAAGCGGACTATATTTCTGTCCTGCTCGCTAACTGCCAGAGTCCAATCTTCTCCATTGCCGAGAATCTCTTCGCAGCGCACCCGAAGAACTTCGATAAATTCACTGCCGATGTACTGCTGACAGGCGGCCATCATTTCCGCCAGAATAGCGGCGCGCTTGGTTTTAGACAGCCCGTCCCGGCGCGGATCGCGGTCGCCTGTGAAGCCAAGGGCGACGTAATCCACGGCCAGATCGATGTCTTCCGAAAAGCGGTTGATTGCGTGGTAGATTTTCGACAGAGAAGTGCCGCCCTTGAAAAGCAGGCGGTCTCTCAGGGCAGCAATCGCAAACAACTGTTTCAGCGTCCAGCAGACCCAGAAGTCCTTTTCAACGATGGCCTCGGAAAGGCCCCGTCTCTCCGCCGTTTCGGCGAACAAGTCCGCGCGGTCGCGTTTCGTCATTCGTGCAACTTTGTTCACGCGGTCTCCTCTGCAATCCGGATCGCAACTTCATAAATCCAATCCACGCCGAATCGGGCATCCCGAACGAAGTTCTTCCTCTCGGCCGGCGTGAGCGCCGCCCGCAGCACATCCATCTCGTGTGTCCCAACGTTTTCTTTGCCCAGATGACGCAATGCCTGGACGACGAGAGCAATCTTTCCCTCAAGCCCGGCGAGCACCTTTGGACGAGCGTGTTTGAATACAATGCTACGCCGCCCAATGGGTACTTCATTGTTCGGTCCGTCGGTCAGGTAGATGATTTTCGACGGCACCTGCGTCGAAAGCCCCAGCAGGTTTGCCGCCCATGCTCCGTCCGGCACGATCTTCCAGCGTTGCCGCCGTGCAATTGCGCGCGCGGCTTCGTCGATGTCAGGGCTGAGCGTTCCACCAAGGGCGGGATTAACGCGCGGCATGTCGTAGAGACCCCGGCGGATACGGCGTACTGTGCCCTTGTGCGCCAATTCCGCCAGAGTCACGTCAATAGTCGTTCGGCTGGCAATATCGAGGAAGTCCTTCGCCGAGAAGGCTTTTCCCTCGCCAAGTCGTTCAATCCGTCCAACTATCTGATCCCGCATGGATTCCATGCGATACCTCTCTTCTCTGTTAAGAAAAACTATACATCTTTTTCTTAATGACGCCTAGGTCCTATTTCATCCTGGACCAACTTCGGCACTCCATCGGGCTTTTCCTCTGTGCCGCCCCATCCGGCCACTTCAAAGTCTTCCGAATAGGGTTTTCCGCGTCACTTTGGCCGGCCTCACATGGGTCAGCAAGAGCGCGAATACTCGAAAGATCACGCTCGTCAGAGGACGAATCCTGCAGGCGCAGCATATCTCGCCGGTCAAACCACTGCTGCAAGTGGATTGACGTTTGCCCTCTGCTGGGCGAAGATAATACGAATAGGCTGTGGATTGGGTAGGGAGGACCTGCCGCGCCGAGGAGGTAGTGATGGCAGGAACAGGTGCATTGCGTTTAGGGCCGGCTGCGCGGAGGTTGATTTCACCCGACAGGTGGACCGACGGTTATCCGGGGCCGGTGGCATACAGCAGAGAGCTTGACGTGCTGCTCGACTGGGCAAGCCAGAGGAACTACCTCAAGCGGTTCGTGCCCAACATCGAGGCGAAGAATACCAAGCGCGACGAGGCGCTCAATGAATTGCGTCTCGCCTACCTGTTCGACCACACGGGCTTTCCAGTTGTGCAACTTGACCCGCCCGGCGCAAACAACAAGATCGGCGAGTACCTGCTCGACTCGCCGGAGAAGGCCAACGTATTCGTTGAGCTGAAGAGCCGGGGCTGGGAGAGCGAACTCTCGAAAGAAGAAATTGCGGCAGGCAGACAGCATCAGCCGAAGTACCGCAACCAAGTCGAAGGCGGCGCTGTCGGCAACTGGGACCCTGTCCAGCGCTGTATCGAGTCAGACAAGACATACCCGAAGTTCACCGACAACCAGCCGAACCTGCTCATCATCGCGGATGACTTGAAGGTGCCGCTGCACTTCTCGCTCATCCACGTCCAGGCTGCGCTGTTCGGTCCTGCACCGCCGTATCCGGAGGACGGGTACTTCAACTCCGGCCGCTTCGAGAACATCGGTGGCCTCGGCATCTTCGGCTCATCCTCGTCCGGTGCAGGTCTGGAGTACGAGTTCATCATCTACCCGAACCCGCACGCCCTCCCGGCGACTAGGCTGCCGCAGTCGTTACTAGACAAGTTCAACGAGAGTTGTACCTACAGCGTGAAAGGCACAGACCCGCGCAGGCCAGCGCCGGTGCTGTAGGAGGACAGCATGGGCGAGACAATCAAGGGAATGGTGGCGGCTCAGGGGAAGCTCTACGTTCGCGGGGAGCAGGGTCTCTACACGTTCAAGGACAACGGCAAAGAGCCGAACGAGTGGGACCAAGCGCATTTCTCCGCCGCGCCCGCCGACCGCCCATTCGCAGACTTCTTCTTCGACGAGATCCACGACCTAGTCAACGGCTCAACCATCGTCAATGAGGATCGGCAGGAACTACGCGACGCCATCATGGTCATGGTCACGGAAGGATTCCTGCCCGCGTATGAGGATCTTCGGGCGATCCGTGCCTACAAGGACGACCCACGAATCCCTGTGCTCAACCGCAAGAAGCACTATGACGACTTCGCGCGGGCGCTTTGGCATGGATACAAGGACCTGATGCCCAAGATTGCGGCGCTGCTCGGCTACGACATCGGCTTCCTATTCCAACGTGACGGAAAGTTCAAAATTGGACTGGAGGCGTTCGTCGCGGAAAACCGGGATCATCTTCTACTCGACTTGGCGGAATTTCTGCCCAGACAGCGCAACGGGTGGCAGCAAGATCTGAAGACGTTTCGCAACGAATACCTGGAGCATCGGGACGCCGCCGTCGCAGCGCAGGTGGAGAAATTCTACGAACCTGCCTGGGCCGAAAAGGTATTCGTCCATGCGTGGCGAACGACTGCCGAGTTGTTTGTGTTCCTGCTCGAAACCAGATTCCCACCACAGTTTTCGATCACGCACTGCACCGCTGAAAGGCAGTTCCCCAATCATCCACGCCTGTATGAGGTCTATTTGTGCGACCCTACACAGGTGCAGCGCCGCAGCTTCACAAAGATCGTCGCGTAGACTAACGAAGCGCGGCTCGAACCATCGGCTGAGAATAAACCACGGCGACATCAAATCGACGATGATAAGCCTCAAAGGCGTCCGGTCAAAGGATGCAGCTTATAAGGTGAACAGTGGCGAACTCGCAGGACTCGATGCCTAAAGATCCAATGCCAAACTTCGAGGTCGGTACGAATGATGTACCGGCTTCGACCATTTACTGTCCCTATGCCGACCGCGACATCCCAATCAGTGAGAGTAGTCCAGAGCACATCATTCCGTTAGCACTCGGCGGCATGAACGGCTTCACCCTCCCCGTCTCAAAGGACTTCAACTCTCGTGTAGGTTCTGAGATCGACGGAGCTCTTGCCAACGACTTTCTCGTAATGAGCAAACGCGATAAGCATGGAACCAAAGGACACAGCAAAAAGCATCCTGAGAACGTCTTCCCGAATGCGTCGAACGCCGAGACGGGCGAAACGCTTCATGTAACGCTCGGCCAGGTCCGAGGCCTTCGTCTATGGGACCCGAAGCAAAAGCGCGACGTGACAGGTCAAGGACAGAAGGTCAATATCGGATTCAAAGTGGATCTTGATGTTACGCTTCGCTTCGTGGCGAAGGTTGCCCTATCGGCTGGATACCTCGTATATGGAAATCATTTTCGGAAGTATGTGAAGCATGAGGATTTCCGAAAGATCATGAATCAAAGACCGACAGAAATGGGCGATCTTCTCAAGACGATCGAAGCGCAATATGATGATCGGTTCTTGGAGCCGCAGACAGACAATCAAAAAATCTTGAGGGTCATGATGACTGGATTTGGTCCTCATTCTGTCATTGCGCTCATACCCAATTCGCGCAGCCTGTCAGTTGTGGTCGGAGTGCTAGGCGACTATATCGGTATGCTCAGCGTGCCTGCCGACACAAAGACATTTCCGAACATTGGTGAATATCGACAGGGCCAATTCTTCGTTCTCAAGAAGCCGATTGTGATTCGCGATTCCATTTGGAATTTACGCGAACAAATGCTGAAGAGGGCGGAAGACATTCTTGCCAAGCAAGCTTAGTCGAAGTCGTTAGGTATTAGGTCTCCATGACACTGGCAGGGCATCTATATGGTGGCACCCGGAGCACGTTTTCGCGACAAGCTACCAGAAATGTTTTTCGGTCGCCAGTACGGAGCCAGCGTCACGCCGGGGAGGCGCTACCGGCCTCCGGTTCGCTGCTGGTGAACCACGAGTTGGTCAGGACGCCCGAGGAAGACCTCGGATGGCCGGTACTGCCTGACCTCGCCGCAGAGCGGACACTGGACGACAACCGACTGAAACGGAAATTCCTCACGGCCAGACGGCACGTCACGGCGGCACTGTTTGCATTGCACGACGAATGTTTTCCGGCCAGCAGGGGTTGGGAACATGGTGACAGGATAGGCGAATACATGGCGAAGATGCAAGGCGAGTGCTTTGGGCGGAATTTACCCAAGGATTTACCCAAAACCGATACGTCTTGCACGTGAATACATGTGCTTGGGCGGCATTCTATGTGCGGTTAAGTTGTTGATATTATAGGTTATATTGAGCTTGATACGGAAGAGGTCTATAGCCCGATCCCGACTGGCTATTGGCAGCCTGCTCGACACGATTAGAACTGCTTGGGCTGGTCCCACACAGCCAGCCCGGAAGCCAGTAAAGTTTGTCGCATTTTTGTCGCAAATACCGCCCAGTGGGCCGTTTTTGCCGGTTGTGCCGGTTTATAACCACTGCACCGTCAACAACTTGCGGTTTCGCTCACAACATGGCATGGAAGAGGTCATCGGTTCGATCCCGATCAGGTCCACCAATTCATTGCAACAAAAGAGCAAGTTATGAGCCAGCCGCGAGGTTGGCTTTTTCGCGTTATGGGCCCTGAAATGATGTGGCGCAACAGATCGCTAACTCTGCCGCCGCTTCAAATGTTAGAGCACTTTAGGAAATAGTGTGAACTTTATTAAAGCATTGCAGGTCGTCACTCCCTGATGGTCGCGCCGACTTGAGAGCATGGTTTCGGTCTACAGCATTTCCTAAAGTGCTATAGCGGGTGGAACGAACCAGTTCTCGGGCGGATCTACATCCCGCTGAAAGGCGCCGGCTTTCATGGCGCACATCCAGAGGCTCTCTGGCGAGCGCCCATAAATCAGTCCCCTCGCTCCCATCCCCACAGTATTGATTGCAGCAGGATGGGGCGAAGAGAGTCTTGCAGGTGTCGGTCAATGGGACTGGCCTCGCCCAGCCGGGGCACTGCGCAGATTGCGAATCTCGCTCCCGGCGAGCAGAAACGCGCCCACGCCATAGTTATAACTTGCCGAGGCTTTGAAGGGAGCCGGCTCCGCGCCGGTCTGCTGGATACAGCCCAAGCGACCATCTGCATATATATGGTGAAGCATGCCCGCCCAGGCTTTATTTATCACTGGGCGGTAGGTCTTTGCATCCAGATAGCCATCGTTTACGCCTGCCGCCATGGCATAGGCAAAGAGCGCGGAGCCGGAGACTTCGGGAAGATCATAGTTGGCTTGATCCAGCAGGCCAGCCCGCCACAGGCCGTCCTTGCCTTGCAAAGAGGCCACACGCGCGGCCATCTCGCGCAGTTGCTCAATGTAGAAAGCACGTTTTGGATCGTCCTGGGGAAGATAGCGCAAAGTACGCACCAACCCGCCCATGACCCAACCGTTGCCCCGTGCCCAGAACATCTTTTTACCGTTGGCTTCGGAACGGGTGAGGTAGCTGGAGTCACGTGCGTAGAGATGTTCCTGATTGTCGTAGAGGCGATCTGAGGTACGCGCCCATTCCTCATCGAGGTAGGTGAGATACTTGCGGTCACCGGTGGCGGCGTACATGCGAACCCAGGCCGGCGGCGCCATGAAGAGCGCATCGCACCACCACCAGGGGATTTCTTTGCCCGGAACGGTGGAGGTGTTCGGCGCAGCGATCAGGGCATCCATTTCGCGCTGCGTGGGAAGCATCATGGCCGGATCTTTTTTCAGCAGATAAAGCTCCAGATAGGTTTGCCCGATGCTCTGGTTGTCGGCGTCGGGAAGGTGGGCGCGCAGTTCCCAATTGAACTTGCGGCTCATTGTGTCCATGGCGTCGCGATATTTGGGATCGTTGAGAGAATCGGAAGCGGCCATGAAACCGCTGTACAGCACGCTCCATGTCCAGATTCGATCGAAGTAAGGCTGCGAGCGCTGCAACTGCCAGTCGGCAACCTTGCGCATGGCCTTGTCGACGGCAGCCGGTTTGGTCGAGTAAGAGAGGTCTTTCGCCAGTGAGCCGGGATCGTCGGGATCGTCCCCGAAATGGCGGGCATTGTCTTTGGCGATGCCTGCCAACTGCGTTGGCGTGGGCTGATGCTGCGCGGCCATCGGTACGGCCGCCCCTGTAAAAAAGAGGATGCCCGCCGCAATGGCGAGCATCTGCTTGCAATTGAGTGAACTCATCCCTATTTCCTTGCTGCGATGGGTGGAGTTTGCGTTAAGTTTCAAGAGCGTCCATGACGCCCGCTGCGGAGATTTGCAGCGGACGTCTGGCCGGTAGATCGGGTTAGAAGATCATCCTACCCGAGAACTGGAAGTCACGGTTACCGCTAGCGCTGGTGACCGTGCCGAAGGTCGAGCTTGAGGCGCCGGCCTGGATGCCTCCGAAGGTGACCTTGTTTTGCACGTTGGTGCAGTCTGCGGCGAACTGGAACTTCAGATGATCTCCAGCAATCGGGAAGGTACGACGGAGGCTGAGATTGAGATTCGGCACGCCCGGATTGCGCAGGTTGAAAGACCAGCGCGGCGCGTCGCCGATCATGTAGTAGGCGTTGCTGGCTACACCGGCGTTGCAGAATACACTGCTGCATGCCCCAGGAACGGCGCTGGACATGTAACCAGCGAGGTAGGAATAGCGGCCAAGGTTGTTGCCAAGGGCTCCTTTACCCCAGGTACCGTTCTGACGGATGGATTTGGATGTGTAACTTGGATTGATATCGGGCATACAGGTACCAACGGGGCCTGGGCAGTTGCTGGCAATGGCGTAGAGCGGAGTACCGGAGACATAGGTGCCGACCCAGGCCATCGACCAATCGTTCACAACCCACTTCAGCGCCGGAATTCCGCCTCCCGCCTTCTCCGTCAGTTTGGGGAAGGCCCAGGTTCCGTAGAATGCGAACGACTGCGGCACGCTGTTGGCGCTGACGCCGCGATCGATGCGGTTGGCCGGGAAGCTCTTCCCGTTCAGTAGTGCGGTGGAGGGAATGGCGTAGCCGATGCGCTGGTTGCCGGCATCATCGACATTCTTCGAGTAAGTGTAGTTGAAGTTGAAGACCAGGCCCTTTGTGAGCCGCCGGGAGAGGGAAACCTGGAGGGAATGGTAGTTGGCATTGGCAACCACCGGCCACTCGTCGGTGGAACCCGAAAACTGCGGCATCCAGGTGAGGGCGCGCTGTATCGTAGCCTTTCCGCCGCCTGCGGAGGTAGCCGCCGCCGAGGTGAACGACGCATACGGAGCATTGATTGTCGGCAGCCCCAGGGCGGCGGCCGAGTTGTTGACTGATGTGAGATTGGTCGAAGTAGCCGCCAGGCTCAACTGCGATCCCAGTTGCAGGTATTTGGGATTAATCTGGCCGGACTGCAGACCACGCATGGTGGCACTGCCGTTGGTGGTTGCGGCGCTGGCGATGAAGTGGCTCTCCGAACCGGCGTAATTCACCGTCAGAGTCATGTTATTGGTCAGCTCGCGCTGAATGCCGAAGTTCCAGAATCCGAACTCGGGAGCGCGACCGGAGAGGTAAGGATCAGCGTAGGCAGGAGCGCCTGCGGGACTGACATAAGCGCCGCTCGAGTTGACGGTGTTGCCGACGTTGAGCGTTTGGCTCACAGCGCCTGGCGCAGTCAGGGCGAAGGTATAGCCCGAGCCGCCGAAGTTCGTGTTGGCGATGCCGGCCGTAGTGAATCCACCACTGTTGTTCAAATAGAAGGCTGGTCCTGCCGAAGCACCGGCTGCGCCATCCGCCCAGGAGGGCGAGGAACTGAATCCAAGCTGACCGGTCCCGTTGTAAGCGCCACCCGCGCCACCTGTGCCGCCCGCGTGCGAATAAGCCAGAGCATAGCCGGCGCGGATAACCGTCTTGCTGTTGAGCGAGTATGCCAGACCGGCACGTGGGCCGTAGTTCTTCATGTAGTCGCGTACAGGCGTGCGGCAGTTGCAACTCACGCCTGCGCCGCCCGCATTGCCGGCAAATTGAAGCGCGCCAAGATTTCCGGTAACCGGGTTGGTAAGCGAGGGGTTGAGGAAAGACCAGCGATCCTTGGCTTCACGATAGGTGGGGATGTAGTCCCAGCGCAGGCCCACGGTCAGGGTCAGCTTGGGAGTGATGGTGTAGGTGTCCTGGAGGTAGGGCGCCAGTGCGTGGTAACGTCCGCCGAGCACACCGAAGGGCTGGTAAGTGAGGCTGGTGCTGCCCACCGCGCCGAGCATAAAGCTGGCATAGGAGTAGCCGGTACTGGACGTATAAGAAGGAACGTAGCTGCCTGACTTTAGGGTTTCAGTAATACCCGAGGTCTCAGCCGTGGCATAGTTCAGCTGCAAAGCGTTGGTCGAACCATCGGCGGCATCGGCGTTTTCTTCCAGCCATTGAAACTGCATTCCCAGGGTGAAGGCATGCTTGCCATGGATCCAGAGCAGGTTGTCGACGGCGGTGCTGCTATTGGTGACGGTTGTTGCGGTAACGCCGTTAACACCTTCACCCCATTCGGTCTGGGCGTTGGAGCCGGCAAAGGCCGTTGTAGGGAATTCGTTCGGAGCCTGGCCACTCGCGGGAAGTCCTGAAAAGCCGATTCCCATGGTCGTCGCTTCCCAAGCGCTCACACCCTGGGTAACGTTGCGGAGCGGCGGTCCACCAAAGTAGCTATAGCCGTACTTGAACTGATTCACGAGATTGGGGCTGAAGGTGTAGGCGTCGGAGAGATCGGCCCAACGGCCAACAATCGTCGAAAAGGTTGTGGGGATGTAGGGTGGGGGCAGAATCATGTTCGCGCTGGCGGTGTAGGGCCATGCCACGCGGTTTCCCCGGGCGAAGGTTCCAGCAATTGTCTGCTTGGACGAGACCGAATAGTCGATGCGCCCTGAAACCAGCCAGTTGTCATAACCGGTCGGTGTGCCGCCCAGATAGTTATTGGTGATGCTGCTGTTGATCGGGGCAGGAAGGAAGGACTCCATCTTCTGCGAGATCGGGGAAAGCATGCCCGGCGGGATTATGTTGGTCGCCGTGCCGGTTGGGTTGCCGTTCGGGCCTGCTCCTGAGCCTGCGGATTGGCCATAGGCATAGCGGCAGGGGCCAGTGGTGCTGTTGGCCGTGCAAGCTCCCTGCGAAGTCGGATCGTAGACGATGTAGTTAATGCCGGCCGTATTATTGGCCGTCAGCAGTTCAGAGAAATCGCCGGAACGCATCTTGAGCGTGGGAACGGTGGCCGTGGCCGGATTCACGCCATTGCGCGAATGCGCCTTATCGTAAGCACCATAGAAGAACAGCTTGTTGTGTCCGTTCAAGAAGTGCGGAATCACAACGGGACCGCCAACGGAGATTGAAAGCTCGTTCTGGTGCTCGACGGGCTTGCCTGCGGGGACGCTGGTAAGCACGCCATTGACCAGCGCTTGCTTGGTTGCGAACGGCGCAGTGAAGCCCCAGGTATCGAAGACTGTATTGCGAACATAGTCGGCAACCGCTCCGTGGAGATTGTTGGTGCCCGACTTCATGTTGTAGTTCACCGAGCCGGCACCCTGATACTCGACCGATTGGCCGCTGGTGAGGGCACCAACCTCGCCGATGGCGTCCGAGGGGATGACGTTGAAGATGGGGCGGTTGTCGCCGATCTGGCTGATAGTGGTCAGAGGAATGCCGTCCAGGTAGACCTCCTGAACGCGGTTGGCGGTACCGGAGAACAAAGACGACCGGCTACCAGCCTGCGCACCCGGCAACAGGTTGGAGAAACTGGTGATGTCGCGCTGCTGGCCGCCCATCAGCACCGGCAGGTCCATGAACTCCTGGGCTTCGATGTTGGCTCCCAACTCAGCGCTGACCGTATCCAGCGAGGGGGGCGCATCGTTAACCGTGATTGTCTGGTTCTGATTGCCGATCTTGAGTGCCGGGCTGAAACCAAAGACCTGATTCTGGGTCAGGACGACGCCTTCCTGTCTGAGCGTCTCAAAGCCCGGCGCGGAAACCGTCACAGTATATGTGCCCACAATCAGGGGGCTGATTTGGTACAGGCCGGCGGAAGATGTGACACGGGTGGTGTCTACGCCGGTCTGTTCGTTATGTGCTTTTACCGTCGCGCCGAGGACAACGGAGTGCGCCTCGTCCGTCACGGTGCCGGTAATGGCCGCTTCGCCAGCGGTCTGCGCGGCGCTGGGCAGGGTCGCCCATCCCAGGCAGATTGCCAGCACAAACAGAATCTGCACGATTCTGTCCAAATTAGCACTCCGCTCCTGCGGAGAATGGATGCTCTTAAAGAATGTTGTCATAGTTCCCGTGGACTGCCTCCGTAAATGCTGCTGCGTACTGAAGCGCGAATCATTATCTGCTCGAAAAACACACAGCTCTGAACACCGCCAAAACTTAAGCCATTCGCAAAACGAATGTCAATAGAAAAATTACTTGTCTTTCGAATCATAATTTTCCATTAAGCGTGGGGATGGAAACCTTAAGAATGGGGTTATCCACAGTCCAGAACATGGCGGTCTCAGCCCCTCCTGTCCGTCTCCTGTGCTTTCCTCCGCTCCCAAAATCAACGTCTTCTGGGTCGAATTCAGCGGGCAGGGCCTTCCAACAATCCGAAAGGAGGCCGATCAAAGGCGGCGACCCTCTGAAAATAATTTCGATAGGAAATGAAATTCTATACAGGAATGCGGCCTAGGTTGTATGGTATCTGCATCCGGTTTCATGGGCCGACGGCGGACTCCGGTTTTAGAGCATTTTCTGAAAGAGTGTGAGCTTTAGAACAGCGTTGCTCGACCAATTCCATGTAGGAGCCCTGCAATACCGGAGATCGTGGGCGAGAAAAGGGGATCTATGCGCGTTTGCTTTACGTTGCAAGTCAGGCCTGAAAAGCTGGAAGAGTACAAAAATCGCCACGCACAGGTGTGGCCCGAGATGCTGGATGCACTACGCCAGACAGGATGGCGAAACTACACCCTGTTTCTCAAGGGAGACGGGATGCTGGTGGGCTATCTGGAGACGGATGATTTTGAAAAGGCTCGGGAAGGCATGAAGAACTTCCCGGTCAATGCCCTCTGGCAGGCTGAAATGATGGAATTCTTTGCCGCCAACGACGACAAGCCGGCGGACGACAACATGGCTCCCCTGGAAGAGGTCTTCCATCTCGATTAAAGGGAAGGCCTGGACGATTGTGCGCGTACCAGGCCGATTCCTTCGGGATTTGCAATTCTCAGTGACCACTATCCGGCTGCACTGCCGTTCCCTTGGCAGAGAGATAGCGGTTGAGTGGACCACTGCGAAGCGCCTTGAGTCCCGCCACCACACATTGCGCGTTGAGTTCCGCGCCGGCGCGGCTGGTGTGGGTGTGCGGATCGCCAAAGAGCGGTTCAACAGCCGCCTCGCCCAGCGTGTCGTAACGCCGTGCGATGATCTCGTTCAGGTCGACGAAGGCTACCGGCTTTGCTTCCGCCACTTGCCGCGCCCATCCTCCGTAGCTGTCGGCGGCGCGCACAATCTTGCCGTTCTTCCATATCTTGCGCGGAATCGGCGAGCAGACGATGGGAGTCGCTCCCTTGGCCAGTGCGTCGGCAACGTACTTCCGCATATACCAGCCATAACTGTGCACCGTTTCATGCTTGAGGGTAATGGGATTGTCGATCTCCCGGCTGTCGTCGCCAACACCTGGCAGGGTGCCGCGGGCGCGACTGGTGTCGTCCAGCGGGCCGGGGTCGTTGTGCCCAAACTGAATCAGCACAAAATCGCCGGGCTTGAGCATCGCCAGCAATTCGTCCCAGCGCCCTTCGGTGATATAGGTACGGCTGCTGCGCCCGCCGATGGCGCGATTGACCACATTGATCTTTGCGGCATCGAAATAGTCCACCAGTGGCTCACCCCAGCCCCACTGTCCCCCCGCGCCGTCCGCCTTGCCGTTGCGCACCGTCGAATCGCCTACCAGATAGAGGGTGGGCAAAGCGGGGTTCTTTGCCGTCGGCAACGGAGGACGAACCTTCGCGCCGGGATCGGTCGCCTGGACCGGGCTGACGTCATGGCCGACAGCCGCGGGCTCCTGCGGCCGAGATGGTGTCACTGAGTTGGTATTCTGAGCGCCCCCGCTCACAGACCACAACAACGCCGTTGCAGCGCAGATCAACAGCTTCTTCATGCTCTTCCCTTCCCTCTTACCTTTTCCGGCGCAGTACAGCGTCAGAGTTGCCAACACAGATTCGTGCTATTTGGGTTCGCCAAAAGGAACTTCGGTGGGAATCTTCGCAGTGGAATCGGCGAAGACCAGCTTGCTTCCATCCGCGGTCTTGATTGCGATATCGCTCACCGTCCAATGGTGGGCGTTGGCGACAGCGCCCGCCGTGGCTGCTTCGATGTCAATATGGTCGAGGCGGAAATCGTCCAGCGTCGCGCCTGGATAGGCGCTCACATTGAATGCGCTCTTCGCTCCCGTGGCCTTGATATTCCAGATGTGCACATCGCTGAAGTGGGGTAATCCCTGCGCTTCGGGAACTGGCGTTGTGAGCACCTTCCAGTAGGCAGGAACATCTTTCATCCCTTCGGGCAGCACGGCATAACTGTAGCTTGGGTTCCAGTTCATGACGATGTGAATGGGGATGGCTACACCTACGAGCGTTAGATCGTGGATGCGGATATCGCGCCCTGTACCGCCGCGGGTGTGCGCCGACTTGAAGAGCACACCGGAGGGGACGCCGGCCAACGCTGTCAGGTTGTAGGCCTCGATATTGCGGAAGCCGCCCGATGTTTCGCTGCCGATGGTGATGGCCGCAGCACCGTGACGAATGATCGAGTTGCGAATCACCACATCTTCCGTGGGCCGATTGACACGCAATCCATCGGAATCGCGGCCCGACTTGAGACAGAGTGCATCGTCGTTCACGTCGATATCGGCGTCTTCGATCAGCACCTTGCGCGAGGAATCGATGTCGATGCCATCGGTGCTTGGCCCCTTACCACCCTCGTTGTTGCGAATGATCAAGCCCGCGACATGAATACTCTCCGAGTAGAGAATCTGCACCGTCCAGAAGCCCGATCTTTTGAGTTGGAGACCGCCGCCGAGAAAGACGTTGGTAGAGTTCTGCAAAAGGATCAGACGCGGCCGGCGAGCATCGTAGTCCGAAGCCCAGCGCAGGCCTTTGGGTTCGTAGATTGCGCGCAGATCCCAATAGGACTTCCACCAGATTGCGCCGTCGCCATCGATGGTCCCTTTGCCGGTAATGCTTACATCGTGTTGATCGCGCACATTAATCAACGCAGCGGGCCAGTTCATCTCGATGCCTGCTATGCGTGTGGGCAGCATCGGGTAGTCTTCCAGCTTCTCGGAGCCGATCAGCGTGACACCTTCCGAAAGATTCAGGGTCACGCCCGATTTGAGAAAGAGCGATCCAGTCAGATAAGTGCCCGGCTTCAGGCTAACTGTTCCCTTCACTGCCGCGGCCGCATCGATGGCGCGTTGAACGGAGGCGGTATTGAGCGCTTTGCCGTCACCGACAGCTCCGTAATCATTCGCGGAAAAGATCTTCGTCGTCGCTCCTGCGGGAATTGCATACAACAACACACCAAGGAATAAAGCTGTAATCGCTCTCACGGATTTTTCTCCTCCAGCAGATGAATCGGCCCCAGCAATCCCGATGGCACGGGCTGCAGATTGTCCATATCCTGCGGCTCGAAGCGCTTGCCGTAACGCTGATTCAGTGCGGTGTAATCGTGGCGCGGCTGGCCGGCCATTTCATTGATTGCGGTGTTGTAGACATGAACTTCAAGGCTGTTTTCGCCGCTATGCATCATTGCAGTCAAATCCAGACGATAGGGAGGATGCCACAGCGATCCAACCCGTTGTCCATTGACAAAGACAATGGCGGCTTCGCGAACCGGAGGATCGAGCAGTGCACGCATTCCCGGCGCATCCGGTGGACGCGGGTCTTCAATCGCGCGGCCTTCGCCGAAATCGAGAACGATGCGCCCGCCCGCTTGCGGTAGCCGGTCAAGATTGAATGTCCGGGTGTAGACCGCTTCGCCGGAAAAGTACTTGCGGCCTTCGATATCGGTCCATGAAGTCAGTTGCTGCAACTGCATAGCATCGTTGCCGGCAAAACGCAGCTTCCATCCAGAGCTGAGATCAACCAGAAGATGGTCTTCCGCGCTCTTGTCCGGCTGCGCAGATTGTTCGACAACAGGAAGCTTCTCTCGCGAAAGATCGGCAATCACAAAGACGCGCGACTCGTAGGGAGCAAGCCGCAAAGCGATGCGCGTCTTGCTGCCGAGTTCAGCAGCTGCGATGATCTTTCCGCTGTCCGCGTCCCAGGACTCGATGGCGGAGCGATTGGAGCGAAAGTGGACGCTTCCATCGATAGGAGAGTTTGAAGTGTTCGCAACAAAGTAGATGTCGCTGTTGGAGAGCTTTCTGTGGATGAAGCCCAAGCCAGCCGTCTGTCCCTCTGCGTCCATGTCAGGCAACACTGCGCGATGAAGCGCCTCGCTCAGCCCGCCCACGCCACTGAGCAGGATGCCCTTGCCATTCGCTGTCTGAAAGAGCTCTTGCGAGATCGCGGCAATCTCGCCGGAAAGATCTTGATCCATCAGTCCCGGCGTCAGGGTGGGAGTTTTTCCGATGGCGATGACTTTGCCACCGGTCCCGGCGAATGCTTCGATTTTTTTGTAGGCGCTCAGCGGCAGGCGGGTCACGGAGGGCAGAATCAGAACGGGGTAAGGAATCCCATTCAGTTTATCGATGGTCGCCGCGTCGATGTAATCGACGTTGTAACCCGCGTCGAGAATGGTCGTCATCAACTCCGGCGAGACTCGCTTCTTCATTTCGTCCGTGACCGACACGTGTCCCGGCGTGAAGGCGGCCTGCGCATCGTCCTGGGGAAGCAGAACAGCGATGTCGTTGGCCGGTTTGCCCTGGCGCAGCAACCAACTGACCCGTTGCAGATAGTGCGTCACATCGGGCATGACGGGAAACCAGGGATTGTGCGCATTCAAGGCGGCTGCCGCGTAGAGTGACCAGCCGGGTTCACCGGCAGCATCGGGCGAATAGGGATACCCGTGTCCGACAAATTGATTGACGCCAAGCAGAAACATGCGGTCGGCCTCCGCCTTCATGTCCAGCGGCGTGGCGCGAAAGGCGGGGGAATGAAGCCACGTCCAGGTCTCCGCGGAGGTGACGTTGCGCCCATAGAGATGACTGGCGGAAGAGGCCCACCGGGTAAATGAAAAGGATCGCCATTGCGGCCCTTCGCCCTCGGGAAGCTGGGGAACCGCTTCATCCGCAAGAGTCGCGGCCGGTGCTCCGTAGGTCTGCGAACGGAAACGTGTCCCTCGTGCTTCGGCGAAGTGGGCAATGGGCGCGAGGTAATTCTCGCGGATCAGATCAGAGAGGGTTTCAGCCCAGTCGTGACGCACCGCATCCGCCGTTGCTGAACCGCCCGCGAGCAGTTCGGGCAGATGCGGGATCAGATCGTAGCCGCGCCTGAGGCGAAATTCCGCAGGCAGGTCTGTCGTCCAATCCGATGAGTAGACCTCCAATGAATCGGAGAAGACCGCATAGGGAGGCTTGTCGCCAAAGGCATCGAGCAAAGGGGATGCGACTTCGGCCAGATGCGCATCGATCGCGGCGCGGGAGAAGTGGTCGAGCACATAGCCTTCGGCGCCCACCGCCGGCCGCTTGACGGTTTGGCGGGTGTGGCTGGAAAGGAAGAAGATCGCCGTGCGCAGGCCCGCTGCGGGCGGCACGGTGCCGGCACTCAGATCGATGCGTTGCGCTGTCGTGGGATCGAAGGACTTCATCGTACCGGAGACGGCAAACGCCGCAACGAAGCTCTCTCCTTCGGCCAGTGGGGGCAAAGTGATTCCAGGCCCGGAGATGGGAATCGCAATGGTGCGCAGACGGCCTGCCGCATTGGCCAGGGTTGTTTTGGAGCCGCCATAAGGCCAACCGCTGCCCAGCGTGATATCGACGCGCATGCCGAGGCCGCGCGCTGTCGTGTTGGCAAAGTGGACGGCATCGAGAAACTCCGGCGAGAGGTAGGGCAGATTGCGAACGTCTTTCTCCGCGCCGTCAAGCAGCAGCGGATAGACTGGCTGAATCTCCACGCCGCCAATGCCCGCATCGCGCATGGTTTGCAGTTCTTTTTGCAGTTCAGGCTTGTTCACGGCGGGACCAAACCACCACCACCGCATCATGGGGCGCGAATCGCTGGGAGGGTTCTGAAACTGGCGGTAAAGATTGCCGATGGAGTCCTGTGAAAACGAAAGGGAGGACAACCCCAGCAAAGATGCCACTGCCACTAGCCTGGTAAAACCACCTAGAGCCGGATGCGCCATACTTCTTTCCTTCCGTAATTTGCCGGTCTTCTTCACTACCGCTCCTCAACCGATCTAAATCTGCGGCGTCTTCGTAACATCCGCGCTTTTCATCGGAATCGGCGTGGCGGGCAGATGAAATAATGGCTGCGGATCGGGCCGCGCAGGATCGAATGCAGCGGCGTCAGGCCGCAGAAACTCCACGAGTGGAAGTTTCGCTTCACGCATGCCCCGCACCACGCAGCGCGCCAGCTCATAAGCGCCGTAGCTGTTGAAATGCGTGTCGTCGCTAATGGCCTGATCCTGATGAGGAAAGCTCTTCGCTGGATAGTGCATGAAGGCCTTCATTGCAAGATTTGGCCCCATGGCCTCGAAGAGTGTCTTGCTCATGGCATTGAGGTCGATCAGCGCAACTTGCTGCGCAGCGGCCACCTCGCGCATGGTTTGAGGATACGGCGCCAGCGAGTCAGTGATCTTACCTGCACTGTCGAAGGTGCGGCGATTCATGCTGGTCACCAGAATCGGAGTCGCTCCCATGGCCCTGGTTTTGGCAATGGCTGCAATCAGCAGCGCCTTGTAATCGGCGGGAGAAACAGCATTGGGCTTCTGGTCGTTGTGGCCGAATTGCAGCAGGAGATAGTCTCCGGGCTGGATCAAGGACATGATCTTTTCCAGCCGCAGTTCTCCATTGAAGCTGCGAATCGTTTCACCCGACTCAGCATGATTGGCAATCACCACGCCGGGAGCGAAGAAGCGCGGCAACATCTGTCCCCATGCGGCCCAGGGTTCCAGATCCTGATCGACCACGGTCGAATCTCCGGCCAGATAGATGGTGGTCTCGCGCACCGGTTCGATAGCGATGGAGTGGATGCTGGGATGATCGCCATTGAACTCCAAGGTGAGCTTGCCGTCCCAATCCAGGTTACCGACCTCTCGCGCCTTGAGCTTGACCTGACGGTGAACATCCGCGCCGATCTGCGGAGTTCGCAGATTGACATCGAAGATACGCGTCGCAGGGTCGCTTGCCGTGGTGACAACATGCTCGGCCATCAAACGCCGCGCCTCGGCCCGCACCGTTGTATCCGATGGCCGACTGGAGCCGAATTCGACGGTGACGCGATAGCTTCCCTCCGGCAGCGCCACCGAGAAAAAGAATGGCTGGTTGCTGGAGCAGAATCCATTCATGACTTCCGGCTGGGAGTTCAGATCGAATCCCGAAGTGGAGGCGGAAAAGATGGATTTCGCTTCGAGCTGAATGGCACCGGCCTCGTTCACCTCGGGCGGCCCGCAGACAAACTTCTGCGCCGAGGCGAGTAGAGTAACGCTCATCGCAGAGGTGACGAGCAGACCGCGCAGGATTGTTGGATATAGATTCCTCGTCATTTCGCATCTCCGGTGGGTGATAGAGCGCCGTGCAAATACCGGGCGGCCAGCTCGGGCGTAGACTGGATCTCCGCTGCCTCGGGATGCACAGCCTTCTCCACTTCCACGCCAAAGACATAGCTCTTGCCAAAGATGTTGCTGGTAAAGATCACCCTCTTCTTATCAGGAGAGAAGCGTACATTGGGTTCGAGCCGGTAGTTGTGCGCCGCCATGTTCACCAAATGCTCGGAGTGAAATACGCCCGGCTGCCACATCTCTGGCCCGTTGATTCCGTTGCTATTGATCATTTCCGGGCGAAAGAGCTCGATCCATTCGCCGTCGGGCGCCTTGGCCACCTGACCGGGGTCGCCTCCGTCACCGGTGAAGAGCGTCTCGCCCTGGGTCAGGTTGAAGTGAATCGACCACTCGTTCCGCTGCATGTGATAGGCGATTCTGCGGTGAGTTTCAAGATTGTAGCCAGCGAGGAAAAAATCTTCACCCTTGGGATACTGCCAGTCGTACCAGACGGTTTTTCCATCCAATCCCCAAAACTCGTGACCGGCGATCTCCATGGCCATGGTGCGCGGGTGGATGAGGTGGTTCTGCGTGCCGTCGGTGCGGATCATCCAGATGCGGTCGACCTTCTGCCATGGGCCTTCGTGGCAATACATCAAGAGTGCCGGATCGGTGGGCGAAAAGAGCATGTGGCCGATCCAGTCGGTGGAGTGCAGCAACTGCTTCACCTTGCCGCTGGAGAGATCGATCGAAAACAGGACGACCGGGGTGCGGGCAGCCAGGCGGCGTTCCATCATCTGGCCCTTGTTTTCGGATTGCACGAGAAATCCGCCTTCGGGCGAGGTCTTCGTTGTTGCCGCGATGGGGGAATGATTGGGGCCTGATTGCTGTTCCTGGGAGTCTTTGTCCTCATCGTAGGTGCCTACGGCCAGCGTTTCGTCGGCATTGATGGTGGCCACACTGGCCCCTGCGGGCAGCGCAACGAGCTTCTGCACCTCGCCTGTCTCCAGATTCGCTTTGAAAAGGAGATTCCTTTTGCTCTCGGAGTCGTACTGGCTATAGAAGACGGAGTTCGTCTTTCGACCGACGGCAATGGCGTGCACGCCGCTCCGAGAGAAGGCCGACCGGGCTGGAGCGGCATCGGCGCTGGACTTTGGATTGGGCACAACCAGACTGGTCCGCAAGCTGGACAAGTCCAGGGTATGAATACCGTCCAGAGCGTTGTATGCCATCAACTTGCCGTCAGGAGTAAAGGCATTGATATTGAAGTAGAAACCGGACGAACCGGGCTCGCCCGAGAGGCGCAGGACACGATGTCCGGTGTCCTTGTCCACCCAGGAAACGGGAGGATCGGCGGCCCAAAGGGAGGAACTCAACCCTACAAAGCAAGCAAATATGAGAAGCACAAATCGGTTCATGAGAAGCAGCAGGCTCCTTTGCCTTCAACGGTTCAGGTCGATTCCGCGAATTCGGCAAATCTGGGCGGAAAACGACGCTCCCATGCGTTATATACCCCTAAACTTGCAATTGACAAGTAATTCCTCAATTGAAATACAACCTGCTCAATCAAAACGCATATAGACATGGGGACAACTCCAGATTTGCACTCATAGTCTACGGAGTTGTCTGGGAGATCCATCACGAAAATCCAGCCCCTAGCAATTGCATTTGGATTTTCGCAGCGACAAGGCAGTAATGGATTTTGGACGGAGTTCCTGAACAGAAATCAGGACCGAGCATTCTGTTCAATTTAAACAATTTATATTTTTCCCTTGATTTTCTCAATTCCATAGGCGAAATTAGTTCTGCTATGGAATTTCACTGTGGGGCTATCCGTTACGGATGCACCCCAGGGAAATGAATGCAGGGAGGTGGCAGGCAGATGCAAGCCACAACAGATCAAAACGGGTACCATGTTGCGGTCGATCTGGGAGCGGGTAGCGGCCGTCTGATTCTGGGGCGGGTGCGCGCGGGAAAGATTGAGATCCAGGAACTGAGCCGCTTTTCCACGCCAGAGTCGACGGATGGACAAGGCAAGTATCAGAGTTGGGATATCGACGCGATTGAAATGCATATCCGCGAAGGGCTGCAGCAGTGCACGCAACCCATTGTGAGCGTGGGCGTCGATAGCTGGGGCGTTGATTATGTACTGTTGGACTTGAAAAACCAGAGGGTCGGCGCGGTGGTCTGCTATCGCGATGCGCGCACCGAGGGGATGATGGAATGGGTCCAGAGCCGGATGGCGAAGACCGAGATCTATCAACGTACCGGGATCCAATTCCAGCGTTTTAATACTCTCTATCAGGTTGCCGCATGTGCCACGCAAGAGAAGGCATGGCTTGACCAAGCCTGCCACCTGGCGATGATTCCGGACTATCTTCATTTTCGTCTGTGTGGCGTTCTGGCCAATGAATACACCAACGCCACGACCACGCAGATGCTCAATATTTCGGGCCAATGGGACACTGCTCTGCTGAAGGCGGCGGGCATGGAAACGAATCTCATGGAATCGCCCGTGCCCTCGGGAACGATTCTGGGAGCGATGAAGGCAGAAGGACCGGGCGTCACTGCCATTCAGGTGATTGCGCCAGCCACGCACGACACGGCTTCAGCGGTAGCGGGTGCGCCCCTGGAATCCATTGACGAAGCGTACATCAGTTCCGGCACATGGTCGCTGATGGGCATTGAGAGCAGAAAACCCTTCGTCAGTCAAGAAGCCATGCGCATGAACTTTACCAATGAAGGCGGTGTGGAACGGCGCTTTCGCGTGCTGAAGAACATCATGGGCATGTGGCCGTTGCAGCGTATCTGTAAGGAAGCAGAGATTTCTGCGATAGAAACCCTGGTGGCCGGCGCGCAACAGGCGCCTGCTTGGCGTAGCGTGGTGAATCTGGACGACGAAGTATTTCTGAATCCTGCCAGCATGACAGCGACGATTCGGGGCTACTGCCAAAGCACCAGTCAACCCGTACCCAAGGACGCGGTTGAATTGGCGCGCTGTATCTTCGAGAGCCTCGCGCTCTCCTATCGCAACGTGAAGGAGCAGTTGGAGACGCTGCGCGAAGGCCCGCTGAGCAGGATTCGCATCATTGGTGGAGGCTGCCGCAACGAACTGCTCAATCAGCTTTGCGCGGATGCCTGCCAACTGCCGGTCAGCGCGGGTCCAATTGAAGCTTCGGCGCTGGGAAATCTGTGTGTGCAGATGATCGCAATGGGCGAGATCGCGAATCTCGACGAGGCACGCGCGCTGATTCAGAGATCCTTTCCGGTGCAGGAGTATCAACCGCAATCTGCCGTGCCGGCGGCGGTTTGGGCAAGGTTCCAGCAACTTTTGCAGTACAAGTATCAGGCAATGGAAAGAGAGAGTGTAACGCAATGAGCTACAAGCCAAGTGAGAAGCAGACTCTGGCCTATGAGTTGGCCAAAGAGCGCTATGCGCTGCTGGGGATCGACACGGATGAGATGTTGAAAACCCTCGACGAAATCCCCATCTCTATCCAATGCTGGCAGGGTGACGATGTTCTTGGATTCGAGAATCCCACGGGCAGTTTGACGGGCGGCATTCAAACCAGCGGCAATTATCCGGGCCGCGCGCGCAATGCGGCGGAGTTGCGCTCGGACATGGAGCAGGCACTGGCGCTGATACCCGGCAAGAAGCGCGTCAACCTGCACGCCATCTATCTCGACTCAGAGCAGGTTGTGGAGCGCGACCAGATCAAGCCCGAGCACTTCGCGAGTTGGGTGCAGTGGGCCAAGGCCAATGATCTGGGTCTGGACTTCAATCCGACCTGCTTTTCGCATCCCAAGAGCGCGGACGGTCTGACGCTGAGCCACCCGGACGCGGCGATTCGCAAATTCTGGGTCGACCACTGCATCGCCAGCCGCAAGATCAGCGAGTACTTCGGCAAAGAGTTGGGAACACCAGCGGTGATGAACGTGTGGATTCCGGATGGGATCAAAGACCAGCCTATCGACCGTCTCACGCCACGCCTGCATCTTATCGCCGCACTGGACGCGATCATGCAGGGCTATGAAGGCGAGAATCACAAGGTCGCCGTAGAGGGCAAGCTCTTCGGCATCGGAGCTGAGAGCTACACGGTCGGCTCCAACGAGTTCTATATGGCTTATGCGGCGCTGCACAAGACGCTGCTCTGCCTCGACGCGGGCCACTTCCATCCGACAGAGAACGTTGCCGACAAGATCTCCACCGCACTGTGCTACTTGGATGAGATTCTGCTGCACGTTTCGCGCCCAGTGCGCTGGGACAGCGATCACGTAGTGCTGCTCGACGACCCGACCATTGCCATTGCGCAGGAGATTGTTCGCTGCCGCGCCATCGACCGCGTCAACATCGGTCTGGACTTTTTCGATGCCAGCATCAATCGCATCGCGGCCTGGACCATCGGTGCACGCAATATGCGCAAGGCGCTGCTGATGGCGCTGCTTGAACCTGCCGACAAACTGGCCGCGGCCGAAGCAAGCTTTGACTTCACCGCTCGCCTGGCAATGACCGAAGAACTGAAGTCGATGCCTTGGAGCTCGGTGTGGGAATACTACTGCGCCAGCAAGAATGTTCCCGCGGGTGTCGAATGGCTTGATCAGGTCCGCAACTACGAGAATCAGGTTCTCACCCAACGAGGATAAGAGAAATGCCGCAGTCAATCGTGAACTCCTGGTTTGTGCAGGACATGGTAAAAGCCACCTCGGATATGTGGCTCAAGGGTTGGGACGAGCGCAATGGCGGCAATGTCAGCCTGCGATTGCTTGATGTGGATATTGCCGGCTACATCGACCAGTTCAACCCACTCGAAGCTCGACCGATAGGCGAGTCCATTCCGGCACTCGCCGGTCAGCATTATCTGGTGACAGGCTCGGGCAAGTTCTTTCGCAACGTGCAACTCGACCCGGAAGAAAACCTCTGCATTCTGCGGGTCTGCGAGGACGGAAACAACTATCAGATCCTGTGGGGATGCCGCGGCGGCGGCGTTCCCACCTCGGAGATATCGGCACATCTTAAGTCGCATGAGGTGCGCCAGCGTGTGACCCAAGGCGCAGGACGCGTCATCATGCACTGCCATGCCACCAACCTGATTGCGCTCACCTTCGTATTGCCCACCAACCCGGCGGCAGTGACCCGCGCCTTGTGGGAGGGCAGCACAGAGTGTCTGGTGGTCTTTCCGGAAGGTGTTGGACTGTTGCCCTGGATCGTTCCCGGCACCACCGAGATCGGCGCGGCAACCGCACTCAGCATGGAGAAGCACCCCCTCACGCTGTGGCCCTTTCACGGCGTCTTTGGCACCGGCGCCACGCTTGACGAGGCATTTGGCTTGATCGATACGGCTGAAAAGTCGGCGGAGATCCTGGTGAAGGTCCTCTCCATGGGCGGGCTCAAGCAAACCATGAGCACGCAGAACTTGCTGGACCTTGCAGCGCGCTTTCAGGTGACTCCGGTTCAGGAAGCGATCGATCTTGAATCGTGGGGCGGCGAAGCAACGCAGTAACTCATCGCAAAGACAGGCCAGACTGAATCAAACAGTCTGGCCTGCTTAGTTTGCCGGTCTATCTGCAAATCGCTGCTCACAAACGTGATCAGCGATTTGCAGTTTCTGCCATCGGTTGCATTCCGTCAGTGCGCGGCCAGATAGTTTCCATAGCCGACAATCGCAGTCGATCCGACCAGTGTCAGCAGCGTCAGAAGCACCAGCATCTTGGTCCGCATGCTGACGCCGCGCCACTCCTTCAGGGCGATTCCCCAGAGTGTGCTGAAGATGATCACGCTTGCATTCAGAAGCGTCCAACTGGAGAATTTGTAATGGCCCATCTGCGATTCTCCCATGGTGTAAAAGAAGAACTGCATGTACCAAATGCCGCCGGCTACCGCCGAGAAGAAGTAATTGCCGAGGAGCGACGGGCGCTTGCGCGCACCGAACGATGAAAGCGTGGAAGTGCCTTCATCCACCAGTGGCACACGCAGGTATTCAGCGCAGCTGCGATTGCGCAGGTTGAGCGCGACGCACCAGATGAAATTGGTGGTGAAGCCACCGGCAAGCAACACCACCAGCACCGGAAGTCCTTGCCAAACCGGATTGCTTCCGTAGGCTACGGCAAGCTCTTTGATGGGATTGCCCGCGTCCAGGCCAAAGGCGAAGCAGGCGCTCAGAATGCCGGCAAAGATACCGACTGCCAATCCCAGTTTGAGATTGAACTCGCTCACGCTGGCTTTTTTCTCTTCGGCGGAGAGCTCATTTTCCTTGGAGATGCCGGCTGCGCCCGCCAGCAAGATACCCAACGCGCAAACGCCCACGCCGGCCAGGGTGACCACCCCGGAGCGCTGCGAAGTCAGCTGATGAAACTGGCCGTGAAAAAGCGGAGGGACAAGCGTGCCAAAGACCGCGCAGTTGCCCATCGCGACAGCCATGCCCAAGCCCATGCCCAGATAGCGCATGGTGAGCCCAAAGGTCAGTCCGCCGATGCCCCACAGAACCCCGAAGAAATAGGTCCAGAAGAGTGTAGAAGCAGGTATGGCCCCAAGAATCTGGAAGAAATGTGTGGTCAGGATTCCCGCAACCAGCCACGGAGCAACAATCCAGCTCATCACGCCAGCCGTCAGCCAGTAGGTCTCCCAGGACCATCCACGCACCTTGCGGAATGGCACATAAAAGCTCGCCGCGGCCATGCCGCCCAGCCAGCTCAAAAAAACTCCCAATATCGGATTCGCGCCCAAGGTCAGTCTTCCTTCGTGATTCAAATTTCTTATATGAACCAGTTTGTCATTGGAAAAACACTAAGCCGGAGGCGATGCCGTTGTCAAGGATTTTTCTTTCATTTCTGGAGGGTGTTTTGCATGGATTCATGATCCTGCAAGAAACTTTTCAGGTTGCTGTAAGAACATCATAATCAATGCTTTGTATCAGTAATTGCAGTGATTCGATTGCCTGGCCGTCCTTTGTCTGGACGGCCAGAGAATCGTGGGTATCGAAGGTGCACTTCATTCTGCCGGTGTTTCGATGGGGGTGGCCGCAGGTGATTCGATCGGTGTGGCCAGGGTTTCAGGAGTGACCACGCGATGGCGCACATAGTTGTAGGGAGGAACCGTGTATCCGCGCAGCAGGGAGATACCCAGTTGGATCAAGCGCGGGCCGTAGCTCTCGGCTTCATGGGAAACCGATCCGACAATCGCACTTTTCTCCCGGCGCATCTCTTCGATCACTTCGGGGATGCAGTCCTGTCCGGCAATGGCGAAGTCGCGTTCGCGACCGGCCTGACGGGCGGCATCGAGCACGCCGAGCGCGCTTGAATCGGTGGCGGTCGCAACCAGGATGGATTCACCGGGCCGCACCTTGTTTAGAAAACTGGCCGTCGCCTGTTGGCTGGGCAGTCGCATACCCCGGCCTTCGATCTGCACATATCGATCGGCGGGAATCTGGCCCAGGCGCTCGCGGATTGCGTCGAAAGCACCGGAGATTCGGCTCTGCACCAAGCTGCCAGCTTCGGCAAAGCCCACTCCGAGTACCCAATCGGCCTTTCCATTCCACTTGATAATCGTGTGTTTTGCCAACAAGGCGCCGGCTTCATAGCCGACTTCGAAGTTGTCCACGCCGAAATAGGTGGCATTGGGGTGGGGAACATCGATAGCGATGAGGGGGATTTCGGCTTTTTTGAAGATGTGGGCCACGCGTGGAGCAGCAGCCTCTTCCACCTGGAATTCCAACACCAGATCGACACGTTTGGCCACAAACTCGGCGGCGTTCTGGATGGCCTGGTCCGAGTCGTAGCGATTGTCGAGTTGCATGAGTTCAACACCCGAGGCTGCGGCCGCGGCTTCGACGCTTTGCGCCACCGCAACCGAAAAGGGCATCTCGGCGCTCAGCGAGGCAAAGCCAAAGCGCAGCCTGCGGGGCCGGGAAACCAGCCGGTACCGTCCATCCTGCGACTCAGCGACATAACCGCGGTGAACCAGAGTCTTGAGAATTCTGTACACACTGGTCTTGGAGATATTGGTCTGTACAAAGACCTCTTCCATCGCCAATGGAGTCTGATTCTGTTCCAGCAGTTCGATGACGTCGAGAGCTTTCGAGAGAATCGGGATGAGATAGAGTCTCTTGATCTTAGCTTTAGCCAAACTGTCGTCTCCTCAAGTTCATGCCGCGCGCGGCTCCGCCCGGGGTCTTACCTAATATTAATCCCCCATAACCGCAAGCTGTTGGCGGTGAGCTAATTGCCTTCGGTTGTCGCTTCAGTCATGGACCAGAATCACATGCAGGAAACGCGGCCCGTGTACGCCTTTGATGCGTGTCATTTCGATGTCCGCAGTGGCGCTAGGGCCCGAGATGTAAGTAGCCAGAGTCGGCGGATGCGGGCAGCGGTCGAAGTACTCTGGAAGAGTTTCCACCACCTGGCTTGCCCTGAGGATGCAGAGATGCCAATCGGGCAGCAAACTCAGAACCCGCCGGCCTTCGGTCGGGGAGTGATGGAGAACAATCGTCCCGGAGTCGGCAACGGCACAGAATGCAGCTGTCACCACGCCTTCCGCCCCTTCAATCTCGGAGATGGACAGGTCATTATCCATTCTCCAATCGTAGCCGGGAACCAGCCACCCAACAGGAAGACCAGCAGGAGCGACGAAGATTCGCTTGTTGCTGGCTTCCAGTTGCCGGGCAATCTCGGCGGCAAGCTGTGGGGGCGTGGTCTCCACCACTTCGGCGTCGTATTCGCGCAGGCGCTCTATCATCCGCTCCAGACAGGCTTCGCGAGGCATTGCGCCGCGGCGAACGTAATCACGCGGAAGAGCCGCATAACTGACCGCGACTACATTCGGATCAAGAGACCCGGTTGCCGAGCGCACTCGATTCAAAACAGTTTGACGAGCAGATGCGGTCACTTGGTCTCCTTTTTGCGGCGGATATCCCGCTGGGACCACCACTCGTGGAAGTTCTGACTGGGCAAACCACGCAGGTCGCGGGTCTGCGTCCACTTTGCGCCGACGCTGGGCAGACTGTGCATCCATCCATCCTTGCGAGTGAACAGCCGCGCGCCGATGCGTCCCAGCCACTGTGCGGCGTGGAATCGACCGGCATTGGCGAAGAGGAAATGCGCGACAAGCAGGCCGATATACATGGGGTCGAAGATGCGCCCCGCCTGCTTGCGTTCCTGATTCACCACCTGGGAGCGCAGTTCGAGCAGCACTTCGGGAATATTGATCTTGACCGGGCACACTTCGTAGCAGGCGCCGCACAAAGAGGAGGCAAAGGGCAACGACTGGGCGTGCTCCATGTTCATGAGCTGCGGGGTGAGAATCGCGCCGATTGGGCCTGGATAGACCGAACCGTAGGCGTGACCTCCGGTTTGACGGTAGACCGGGCAGGCATTCATGCAGGCGGCACAGCGAATGCACTTGAGCGTCTGCCGCTGACGGGGTTTTCTCAGAATCGCCGAGCGGCCATTGTCGAGCAGGACGACGTGGAAGCGCTGCGGGCCGTCACCGGAAGTAGTGCCGGTCCAAAGCGAGGTGTAGGGATTCATGCGTTCGCCGGTTGCCGAGCGGGCCAGCATTTGCAGCATGACTTCCAGATCCTGAAAGCGTGGAATCACCTTCTCGATGCCGGCCAAAGTGATGAGCGTGCGCGGCAGGGTGAGGCACATGCGGCCATTGCCTTCCGACTCGACGACCGCGACCGCACCGGATTCAGCAATCAGGGAGTTTGCGCCGCCAATGGCCGTGGGGATGGTGAGAAACTTCTGGCGAAGGTAGGTGCGAGCGGCGTTGGTCAGCTCTTTGGGATCGTCAGAGAGGTTCTTCAATCCCATGCGCCGCGCAAAGATCTCACGAACCTGACTGCGATTCACATGCAGAGCGGGGACGACGATGTGCGAGGGTTCTTCCTCGCCCAACTGCAAGATGATCTCGGCCAGATCGGTCTCAATGACGCCGATGCCGTTGGCTTCGAGAAAGGGATTCAACTGAATCTCTGCCGAAGTCATGTTCTTGATCTTGATGACTTCGGTCGCCTTCTCTTCGCGCAGCAGATCCAGGACGATCTGGCGCGCCTCGGCGGCATCCGTAGCCCAGTGAACCACGCCTCCGGCGGCAGTGCAGTGCTCTTCAAATTGTTCGAGATAAAAGCCCAGATTTTCCAGCGTGTGGGAGCGAATCGCGGATGCCGCCGTACGCAGTGCCTGCCAGTCGGTCTTCTCCGCCACCAGCTTGCCGCGCTTGGTTTGAATCACGTCGATGGCGTGGGCCACGTTTTTGCGCAATTGCGGATTGCGCAGCACCGGTAGCGCCGCCTGCGGAAAGGGCGGAGCAAAACGCGGATCGAGGATGACGCGGTTGGGGCCGTCGAGGCTCATCGACTCACCTCCACGGGAAATCTCTCGCTGTCCGATTCGGTCGAGGCCAGAATCTCGGCCAGGTGAATGGTCTTCATGCCCAGGTACTGGCGGTGCATGGCTCCGCCCAGGTGCATCAGGCAACTGTTATCGAGGGCGGTGCAATATTCAGCGCGGGTTGCAGCCACATCCTGCAGCTTGGCCGCCAGCATGGCTGAAGAGACCTCCGCGTTCTTGACCGAAAATGTCCCGCCAAACCCGCAGCAACGCTCGGGATTGGAGATCGGTGCCAAATCGAGGCCACGCACTTTGGCCAGCAAGCGATAGGGCCGTTCGCCCAGTTGCAGCGCCCGCACGCCATGGCAACTGGCATGGTAGGCAACGCGATGGGGAAAGTAGGAACCCACATCCTCCACGCCAAGCCGATCGATGAGGAACTCGCTCAGCTCATAGACCCTGGGAAGGAGCGTTTCGAACTCCCTGCGCAGGGAATCCGAGCCCAACTCCTCCATCAGCCCCGGATATTGATCGCGCATCATGGCCACGCAGGAGGACGATGGAACCACCACGGTCTCGGTATCACGATAGAGGTGAATCAACCGTTTGGCCTGAGCAAAGGCCTCGCTGCGAAAGCCGCTATTGGCATGCATCTGGCCGCAACAGGTTTGCGATGGGTTGAAATCCAACTCGACGCCCAATCGCTCCAGCAGTCGAACCACGGCCCTGCCGGTTTCGGGAAACAGGGTGTCGTTATAACAGGTGATGAATAGCGAAGCGTGCATGAATTGCCAACCATTCCAGATGAAGCGGGGATCAAAAGAGCGAGTATATTCCAGTGAAAGAAAAATTGTCTATTGCAGAGGGCAGTATTGCGCCGCGCTGGTCATCGATCGCAAAGATCCATGGATGGGGAGACTGACCCGCGCGGGTTCAAAGGTCCGGCAAGTCCATGATTTCGCTATTGAATATTTTTCTGCTTTCAGAATGTCCCCTTTAAGTCTTATGATGATCGGCGGTGCGGGACAGTGCTGGAGATCTCCCGCCAGGAGGTAGTTCGTCCATGATGGCAGCAGAAGTCCAACTCAAACGGTATGAGATGCTGATCGACGGAGATTTTGTCGCGTCGTCCAAGACCCTGCAGGTTGTGAACCCCACAACAGAAGCGGTGATCTCCGAGTTCCCCAACGGCACGGTAGAGGATGTGGATCGGGCGGTTCTGGCTGCCGAGCGGGCGCAGAAGTCCTGGGCTGCGCTACCAGCCGTCGAGCGCGGAGCTTATCTGCGCGAGATTGCCGTTTTGCTTCGTACGAACAGAGAAGCGCTGGCCCAGGTCATCACCGAGGAACAAGGCAAGATTCTCTCTCTGGCCCAGGTCGAGGTGGATTTTTCCGCCGACTATCTGGACTACATGGCGGAATTTGCCCGCCGCTATGAAGGCGAAATCATTCAAAGCGACCGGCGGGGCGAGAACATTCTGCTCTTCAAAGCTCCTATCGGGGTGATTGCCGGCATCCTTCCCTGGAACTTCCCTTTCTTTCTCATCGTGCGCAAGATGGCCCCGGCGCTGCTCACCGGCAACACCATCGTCATCAAACCCAGCAGCGAGACGCCGAACAACGCCTTCGAGTTTGCCAAACTGGTTGCCCAGTCCTCGCTGCCCAAGGGCGTCTTCAATCTTGTCTCCGGTTCGGGATCGGTGATCGGCAACGCTCTGGCTTCGCATCCCAAGGTAGGCATGGTGAGCCTGACCGGCAGTGTGGAAGGTGGAGTGGCCGTGATGCGCGCCGCCGCGGAAAACGTCACCAAAGTCTCGCTGGAGTTGGGCGGCAAGGCTCCTGCCATCGTGATGGCCGACGCCGACATCGATCTTGCGGTTCGCGCCATTTGCGCTTCGCGGATCATCAACAGCGGCCAGGTCTGCAATTGCGCCGAGCGTGTCTACGTGCACGAATCGGTGGCCGAGGAGTTCACCACCAAGATCGTTGCCGCCATGCGACAGACAGTCGTAGGCGATCCCATGAAAGCGGGCACCGAAATGGGGCCGCTGGTGAGCAAGCGCCAACAGGAACAAGTGGGCGCGATTGTTCAAAAAGCGATTGCCGACGGCGCGACGCTGCTGTGCGGCGGCAGTGCGGAAGAGGGCAAGGCGGGTTACTTCTTCCCACCCACCGTGCTCGGCGACTGCCAACAGCAAAGCTCCATCATGCAGAAGGAGACCTTTGGTCCGGTGCTGCCCATCGCCACCTTCAAGACCCTCGACGAGGCTATTGAGATGGCGAACGACTGCGAGTACGGACTGACCTCCTCGATTTACACGTCGAACCTGAGTGCAGCCATGCGGGCAGCCAACGAATTGAAGTTCGGCGAGACCTATGTGAATCGCGAGAACTTCGAAGCCATGCAGGGCTTTCATGCGGGCTGGCGCAAATCCGGCATAGGCGGCGCGGACGGCAAGCATGGCCTGGAAGAATACCTGCAAACCCACGTTGTCTACTTGAACTACAACCTCAACCAGCAGTAATCCGATTGTGTCGATGTTTTGAAAGGGCTCGACTTTAGTCGTGCCTCCGAGGTTAAAGCCCAGTTCTTATTGCGCATTTTGCAGCACGGCTAAAATCGTTCCCTTTCAAAATTGTTGATGAGATAGCTTCAAGAAGCAGGTCCGCTCTGGCGATCTACGGCTGAGTCGCATGAAGTCCTATGCAGCAGGAATACATGTCAACTTACATAAGACTCACACTGGCATCCCATTGAGTGAGTTATCGATCATGAACTTGACACGGGGAGATTTCACGCGATGCATCTCGTCGCCGCACTGCACCCGACTGCGATTTCAAAAGAAGTGTGCACTATTGCTCACATATTCCCACTACCCGCGAAGAATAGTTCCAATCGTCCGAGGAATTAACTTGCCAACCGAATAGAGAACCGAATTGGAGCTACAATGATCGTGAAGTGATGAACGCGTCGCCACTTCCGAGGGACTCGCGTCTGTATGCTGACTGTTGTTAGTACCGAACCCACCGTGATCGTCCGTGAACATTCAACCCTTTCAGACCGAGCAACTGACGAGATGGACGGCTGTTCTCCAGCGACGGCGGAAATCTCCGAGGTTCACCTGGGCCGTGCCGCAACGGTAAGCCAGGGTGTCAACTGGCTGACGCTTGGGGTCATCGTTGTCTTCCATCTGGGCGCGCTGGCAGCCTTCTTCTTCTATACATGGCAGAGACTTGCCGTCATGATCGCGCTTTATGTGCTGGCGATCAATGTGGGAGTCGGCATGTGCTATCACCGTTTGCTGACTCACCGCGGCTATCAGGTTCCCAAGTGGCTGGAATACTGCATGACCGTCTGTGCTTCGCTGGCGCTGGAGGGTGGTCCGATCTTCTGGGTCTCTACCCATCGCGTGCATCACCAGAAGAGCGATCTTATGGGTGACCCACATACGCCCCGCGAAGGGGGTTTCTGGGCACATACCGGATGGATTCTCTTTGGCAACGCGTTGCACGCGCAGACTGGGCTGCTCAGCCGGTACGTCCCCGATCTGAGCCGGGTTCGCTTTCATGTCTGGATCAGTAAATTTCATTGGATCCCTCTCACTGCGAGCGGCCTTTTACTCTTCGGCCTGGGATGGCTTACGGGTGGGCCACAAAACGCCATTGGAATGTTGCTCTGGGGAGCCTTTTTGCGGGTAACGCTTGGCCTTCATGCCACCTGGCTAGTCAATTCGGCCACTCATATGTGGGGCAGCAGGCGTTTCAATACACGCGACAACTCGCGCAATAACTGGTGGGTGGCGCTGTTTACAGGCGGCGAGGGCTGGCACAACAATCATCACGCCAATCCAGTCTCTGCGCGTCACGGACTGGCCTGGTATGAGATCGATGTCAATTACTGGGGCATATGGCTGCTCTCCAGGTTGGGCCTGGCCCGCAAGATCAAAATTGCAGAAATCGGCGTAGAGGCGCTCAGAACTGTCAGCCCGCCTTTATCGCATCGGTAGAACGCGCCACTGCGATTCTGCGTCGCGCAGATCCTGCCCCGGTTCACACTCCGGCGAGCAGTTATTTCCAGGCAAAAGAAGCACCCCACTCTTTTCGCGATAGAACGGGCGAAGAGGATGGGGTGCTTCTTTTTGTCGGTTAGGAAATCTCTGATCGAGTGCCAATCCCAGAGAAGCCTTCCCTCAGGGGCTAAAGCCCGAGGCTATTTTCAGCAACTTGCGGCACGACTAAAGTCGTGCCCTTTCAACACAGCACTTATTCAGAGTTGCCTTAGATGGAAAGGCTCAGGATGCGGTTGAGGCGCTGCACAAAGAGCGCGGGGTCTTGCAGGGCCACGCCTTCCATGAGCAGTGCCTGATCGAGCAGCAGCCATGCGGCGTCTGCTGCCACGGCATCGTCGGTACGCGCCAGCAGCTTTTTGACAATCTCGTGATCGGGATTGATCTCCAAGGTGGGCTTGGGCGCGGGAATGTTTCCCTGGCCCATGGCGCGCAGCATCTGCTGCATCTGCAGGGAAGGTTCCTCTTCGTCGCTGATGATGCAGGAGGGGCTGTCGGCAAGGCGCACCGAGGCGCGCACGTCCTTGACCCGGTCGCCGAGGGTGGCCTTGAGCTTGTCGAGCAGCGGCTTGAGGGCTTCGCTCTGGTCGGGCTGAGCGGCATCCTTCAGGTCTTCGCTGGTGGCGGCCTTGTTGACGGCCTTGAGGTCGATCTCGCTGTACTTGTCGACACCGGCAAAGACGATTTCGTCGATGTCGTCATCGAGGATGAGGACTTCGAGATCCTTCTTCTTGTAGATCTCCAGCAGCGGCGAGGTACGCAGCAGCGCTTCATTGCCGCCGGTGATGAAGTAGATGCTCTTCTGCCCTTCCTGCATGCGCGACTTCACATCGGCCAGGCTGGTGAGGCCCTCCACCTTGGTGGATTTGAAGCGCACCAGCTCGAGCAGCGTTTCGCGGTTGGCGAAGTCGCTGTAGAGGCCTTCCTTGAGCGGGCGATTGAACTCCTTGATGAACTGGAGGTACTGCTCGGGCTTGTTGGCCGCGGCGTTCTTCAGCTCGGTCAGGATCTTCTTCACACTGGCGGTACGAATGCTGTTGAGCACCTTGTTCTGTTGCAGCAGTTCGCGGCTGACGTTGAGGGGCAGGTCTTCGCTGTCGATGATGCCGCGCACGAAGCGCAGATACTGGGGCAGCAGTTCCTTGGAGTCGTCCATGATGAAGACGCGCTTCACATAGAGCTTGACTCCCACCTTGTACTCAGCCTGATAGAGATCGAGCGGGGCCTTGGAGGGAATGTAGAAGAGGGTGGTGTACTCCAGGCTGCCCTCGGCCTTGGTGTGGAACCAGAAGAGCGGATCTTCCCATCCACCGGCGACGGACTTGTAGAGTTCCTTGTAATCCTCGTCGGTGAGTTCGCTCTTGGGACGACGCCAGAGAGCGCTGGCCGCATTGACCTGCTCGGTGACGCGGGACTTGATCGACTTCTTCTCGGCTTCGTTCCAGTCGCTCTTGTCGTAGGTGAGGAAGATGGGGAAGGCGATGTGGTTGGAGTACTTCTTCACCACCTCTTGCAAGCGCCAACTGTTGGCGTACTGCTTGCCCTCTTCGTTGAAGTGGATCAGCACAGTGGTTCCGGCAACGGAGCGCTCGGCGGGCTCAATCTCAAAGCCGGAGGAGCCATCGCTGGTCCAGCGCCAGGCCTTGTCTTCGCCGGCCTTGCGGGAGACGACTTCGACGCGGTCGGCGACCATGAAGACGCTATAGAAGCCCACACCGAACTGTCCGATGAGGTTGGAATCCCGCTTGGCATCGCCGGAGAGCTGGGTGAGGAAGTTTTTGGTGCCGGAGCGGGCGATGGTGCCCAGATTGGAGATCAGATCCTCTTCGTTCATGCCGATACCGGTATCGGCGATGGTGAGGGTCTGCTTCTCCTCGTCCAGCTCCAGATCGATGCGGGGATCGAAGGGAAGAGCCTTATAGGCATCCTCTACGAGCGTCAGGTGGCGCAGCTTGTCCAGCGCATCGGAGGAGTTGGAGACCAGCTCGCGGAGAAAGATCTCCGGGTGCGAGTAGAGCGAGTGGATGATCAGTTGCAGCAGTTGATTGACTTCAGTTTGAAATTCACGCTTCGACATGGAATCGGACTCCCTATATAGATCCACTATAAAAGAGTGCGTTGGGGGTTGCGTATCCGTTCGTTGCGGAACAAAATGATCGCCGTGTGAAAAGAACGAGTGTTTTGACTCTAAAAATGATTGTCATCCTGAGCGCAGCGAAGGACCTGCTTTTGTTTAACTCAAACAAAAAACAGGTCCTTCGACTTCGTTTGACACAAAATGCGTGTCAACCTTCGCTCAGGATGACGGCATTTTTTGCACCTGCAGACTCTGTCGTATCCCCGGTCCCAAAAGCGGGACCGGGGGCACTCAGTTTTTCGTCGGTCAACTATTTATCGATGCAACTTAATCCCGGACCGGGGCGGGCTTGGCGAGCAGTGCGCCCAGGGCGCAGCTGGCCATGCGGGCCAGTTCGCCATCGGCGCGGCTGGTGAGGACCACGGGGACTTTGGCGCCGATCACTACCCCGGCAGCCAGCGCTCCGGCCAGGTATTGCAGTTCCTTGAACAAGATGTTGCCGGCTTCGAGGTTGGGAACCATCAACAGATCGACATCGCCCGCAACCGGCGAATTGATCTTCTTGATCCGCGCGGCGTCGCTGGAGATGGCGTTGTCGAAGGCCAGCGGGCCGTCGACGATAGCGCCGGTAATCTGCCCACGATCGACCATCTTGCAGAGGGCGGCGGCGTCGAGAGTGGAGGGAATGGCGGGATTGACCGACTCGACGGCGGAGAGAATCGCCACCTTGGGGTTGACCACCTCCAGCGTCAGCATCATGTCGATGGCATTTTGCAGGATGCTGATCTTGGTCTCCAGATCGGGCTGAATGTTGATGGCGGCGTCGGTCACGAAAAGCGTCTTGTGATAGGCGGGCACATCCAAGGCGAAGACGTGGCTGATGCGGCGGCCGGTACGCATTCCGCCCTCGCGGGAGACGACGGCGCTCATCAGTTCGTCGGTGTGCAGCGAGCCCTTCATGAGCATCTGGACTTCGCCGATGCGGGCCAGTTCGACGGCCTTGATGGCGGCCATGCGGCTATCGTTCACGTCAACGATCTGCAGATCGCCCAGGTCAAGTTTGAGGTCATTGGCGAGGCCGCGGATGATTTCCTCGGAACCGACGAGAACGGGAACGATCAGCTTGTCGGTGAAGGCCTTGATAGCGCCGCCCAGCGAGACTGCATCACAGGGCCAGGCAATCGCCGTGCGGACGGCGGGCCGTGTGGTGGCGCGGGCGATCATGCCGCGATAGCGGCGGTAGGGGTCGTGGACGATGAGTTGAGGGACGGGCAGGGTGGACCAGCGCAGCTTGGTCGCGGGGGCAAGCAGGTGGGCAACGCCGTTGAAGATGGCGGTACCAGCGACATTGTTGGCACTGCATGCAAAGATGATGGTCTTGGTAGCGTCTTCCTTGGCCGTTACCTCGACCTTGACCAGAATGCGGTCGCCGACCCGGATGCGGGTATGGAAGGTGAGAGCGACATGGGTCAATGTGCATCCCGGTCCGGGGATGTGCATGCTGAAGAGACCGGAGATGAGAGAGGCGCACCACATGTTGGGGCCAGTGGGAGGAACACCACCGGCACGCTCGATGAGTTCTTCCTGCGTCAGAACGGAGTCAAAGCCCGAGATCGAGGCAAAGGCCATGGCGTCATCGGTGGTCAACACGTGTTCGGTTCTGGCAATGTCTCCGACAGCAATTTCGTCGTAAGTCTTGCTTTCAATAAACCCCAGGTTCATGAAATCTCCTTGCCGCTCAGCGGCGTCGCGGGTGCGACTGGATTTCATGGTACGGCCCCGAGGCCACAGGTATCGTGACTGAGGTCACTTTTGGCTCAGGATTCACCTTTGGGAGTTTCGATACGGTTCTATTTATCGAGACGGAGCAGTCGATTTTTTGTAGGGAGGTGATCATCAGGGTCTATTTTTTGCGGGCTCCCACCCATTTCACAAGAAAGGCTGCAAAATGGATGGGGCACGATGCTTGCATGTGCTGATCGCGACTTAGTCGCAGCAGGCCAGCGCTCGGGGACCACAACTCTGTCAAAAGAGACAAAATGGACGGCTCTTCGATTGCGCAAAAAAGCCGTCCTTTGCAGTTCTTAGTTGACTGCCACCGTGAGCGTGTTCGATGCCGACGCCCCTGGATTGGTCGCTACTAGCGATCCACTGCCCGTGCTGGCAAGGTCGCTGGCTGGAATCGCTACTGTGACGTGCGTTGCATCCACGATGGTAGTTGTCCGATAGCTTCCATTCCAGGTCACTGCCACGCCAGGAACGAAGTTGCTTCCGGTAAGAGTGAGCAGTGTATTGCCCGCGCCATGGGTGATTGAAGGGATTGAACTCGATGCCAGGCTGGCGGCGGTGTTCTGGTTCAGCAGTTGCGGAACCACAAATGCTCCGCGCAGCAGGTAGATGTTTCCGCTGCTGGTTAAAACAGCCAGTCCATCCTGCCCCCAGCGAATCAAATCCACGCCGGTGTAGCCCGTGTTGCCCTCGATCTGCTCCATATTGAGAGACACACTGCCGATGCTCATGAAATTGTTCAGGTTGAAGGATTCGATCCCATCCACGATCGAGGTCGAAGAGCTGTTGGTCTGGGTATCGACGAGGAAGAAGGCACTCTGGAGCGAGGTGTCCGGGGCCAGTGTTGCCGTGCTGGTGAACTCCCCTCCACCAGTCACCGGGAAGACGCCCAACTGAGTCGCTGGGACGGTTGCGGGGTTGGCGACTCCGCCGGCATTGCCAAAGGCCAATCCACCGCTAACCTTGAAGCAGCCGAAGCCATTGAGGGTCGACTCGGTGTACTGGGAGTAGTCGTAGTAAATGAATCCGGCAGAGGTTACCGTATAGTGATCCAGGGTTGCGCCGGTGGTGTCAGTGTCAAAGGCCAACATGTCGCCCGCATCCAGGAAGGTAATGCAGGAGCCAGAGTATGGCCCCGAAGCTTCACCGACCATGGCCGCGGTTTGCGAGGTGAGATTGAAGTTGTAGATGGCATTGCCTGCCCAGGATCCAAGATCCAGAGCGACCGTTGTTTCGCTGCCGGGCTGTGTGGCAATTCCGCGCAGGGCTGGGCTGGTGTCCGAACCTGTTCCGGGTTGAACCGGATAGGTGTACTCTGCCGACTGCGTCAGCATGTTGAAGACTGCCACACTGTTGCTTCCAGTCAGAATCGTATACAGAACCTGGCCATCCGAGGTGAGAGCCATATCTTCCGGCTGGCTGCCAATCGAGACCGGTGATCCCACCGCTGCGGTCTGCGGCGTTATAGCGACGATCGAGTTTCCCGTCACGGTTGTTGAATCCGAAGAGATGCTGGCCATGATCCTTTGCGAGTAAGGATCATAGAGGATGTGGTTTGCGCCCAGAGCGATCACGCTGAAGACCGACAACGGCAATGCGTTGGATGTACCTCCGCCCGGCGTTGGGTTGAAAACCGTAACTGCCACCCATCCCAGTTTGGTCAGCTGTGCTGCGGGAACAGTAGCCGTCAGCGTTGTGCTGCTGGCGTAGCTGGTCGGCAGTTCCAGAGAGCCAAGATAAACGCTCGCGCCGCTGGCAAAGTTCGTACCGGTTACAGTGATGGTGGTATCGCTGGCGCCGGACTTGATGGCTGCGGGAGTAATCGCAGAGAGCGAAGGCATCAGGCTATAGGCCGAGCCGGTCACGGTCACCGTCGAAGTTGCCTGGTTGTTGCTGGTGTTTGGATCGTTCTCCGAACCGCTGACGTTCACGGTCAGCGTGCAGTTTCCGGCAGTGTTCTGCTTGACCACTATAGCAACGGTGACTTTGCCGCCATTGGCGATACCGCCCAGGTCGCAGCTGAGGCCATTACTGATCGAGCAGTTCCCCGCCGATGGCGTTGCGGAAACCAGCACGCCGGCCGAGGGCAATTGCGCAGTCAGAGCAGCGCTGGTTGAGGCGGAAGGCCCCGCATTGGTGACGGTCGCCGTGTAGGTTGTATTCGTCCCTGTAGTGGTTTCACCGCTCGCCGTCAGAGTCACGCCAAGATCTGCCGAGACAGTAGAGAGATCCTGCACGATGTTGGAACGGAAGCTGAATACACCATTTGCGGCTCTGAACGCGAGTCCATCGACGCCCCATCGTACGAAAGTATTGACGGGGTTTAGCCCATTCAATTCGGTTGCTGTGCTGTTTCCTGCTCCGTATCTGGTTCCCGATATTGCTCCATTCACTTGCAGCGTGCCGGGAGCGCTTGGCGTGAAATTCGATTCATTGAAGACCTGGATCGATGCGGATGCCGAGGACACATATGAATTTGTGCCCTCCAGGATAAATAACTTTCCCAGGCTGGAATCCGAAACCATGGGGCCAGTCGCCACCGTGGTTCCAGTGCTGTAGAAGGTTCCCAATTGCGTGCCTGTCTCGGCGTTGAGCGCCACTCCACTGTCGAGGTAAGCTACACCGTTATCTACCTGCAAGGCCGTTCCATACATGGCGTTGAAGTTGTAGGTGCCGGTGTTACCGGCGAGATTCTTCAGTCCGCTTGAGTTGTAACTGAGAACCTGGTATCCGGATTCATAACTGGTGGCGTAAATCTCCGCCTTGGTAGGACTGACGAAGATTGCGGGCAGAGTAGAGATCGTGGAAAGGTCAATCGTATTTGTGCGTGGAATGCCGCTATCGTAAATAACCAACATATCTTCGTAGGTGTATTGATTGTAGGCCGAACTCACGACGACGGAATTCGGAGATCCTGGCAGCACTGCGATTGCGTGCACCAGAGGAGGATAGGCGTAAACCCCGCTATTATTGTCCAAAGAAAACTGCATTCCAGCGGTACCGGTTGTCAGATTGACCTGGCGCACCGCGGAGGCTCCATCAAGGCCGACCCACAGAGTCGTCCCATCGGAGCTGATCGCAAGTTGGTCCGGCTCGCTGCCCACTGGGATCGGAGTGCCCAGCGCACCCGTCACTGGATCGACCGAGACCACGGAGTTACCGTAGGGAGCCCCTGCAGAACTCGGCACCGATACATAGAAGAGCCCATTCGTCGCGTTATAGGCCATGCCGTTGTTGGGAATGGCGATATATGCGGTATACGGCACGGCCGATGAGGTTCCTCCGCCCGGAGCCGGAGTGGTTACGGTCAAACTCACATTGCCGGGCAGGGTGAGGCTGGCGGCGGGAATCGTTACTGTCAGTTCGGTAGAGCTTACATAAGTCGCCGCGATGCTGGTTCCATTGAGAGCTACCGTGGAACTGGAGGTGAATCCTGTCCCGATCAGATTTACAATTGCCGCGGTGTTGATAGGCCCCGCACTGGGCGAGAGCGAGGTCAGCGTCGGCGCTGGGGGATTGGTGATCGAGACAGTCAGCGCGTTGGAAGTGGAGGGGGTCGCGGTTGCATCGCTTACTGTAATGGTCGCCGTACCTGAAGTGGTCAGCAGATTCGCCGGCAACGTGGCGGTGATGAATTCTGATCCGTATCCCGTGCTTCCCCATTGCTGGGCGGTCAGTGCAGTACCGTTCCACAGCAGTGAGAATGACGAGGAAACCACAGGGAAATTGGGAGATGAAACGAGATTGGAACCATACACGGTAATGGTAGTCGCGCCCGAACCAACAATTAACTGCGCCGGGTATACCTGGGTGATTACCGGAGTCGAGGACTGTGGAAGTACATCGAGCCATGCTCCCATGACAGTCCCGCCTCCCGGTGTTGGGTTCAAAACACTCACTAAATATTGCTGAGTAGCCGCTTGATCCGCCACTGTTAGTTGAAAGGTCAGTTGAGTTGAACTCACATAGGCTGTAGTTCGGGCAGATCCATTCAACTCAACGGTCGAGGTTGGAATAAAGTTTGCTCCCGTCACCGTCACCGTGGAGGGTTTGGATGTCCCCGTCAAAACTACGGTGGGAGAAACAGTGAAAGGCCCTGCCGGCGCGGGATTATTCACTGCCAGCGTTGCGGCAGTTGAGGTTCCTCCGCCGGGCGTTGCATTCACGGCTGTCAGCGACAGAGTTCCGGTGCTGGCCAGATCAGCGGCAGTCAGCGTCACGTTCACCTGCGTAGCGCTCACAAAGTCCGTGGTCCGGGCGCTGCCGTTCACATCGATCACCGTCGTTGGAACAAAACCTGTGCCGTTGACCGCCACCAGCGAGGAGGTCGATGTCGTCGTTAGCACATTCGGGGCCAGTTGGGAGATTGTCGGAGCGGGGTTGTTCACCTGCAGAGTCACTGCTGCGCCGGAGCCGCTGCTGGCGCTTCCATTCAGCGCCAGCACGGAGAGTTGGTCGCCGCTGGCCAGTTGCGATGCCGACACAGCCGCCGTCACCTGAGTCGCACTCACGTATGTCGTCGTTTCTGCCACGCCGTTAACTTCGACCGTCGTGGTCGAGAGAAAGCCTGTCCCATTCACCGTCAGGGTCAATGGCCCCGATCCTGCCACTACCGTTGTCGGACTGATTGAGCTAACGGTTGGGGCTTGCGCCTGTGTCGTACTCGTCGTGCCTCCGGAGTTTGAAGACGACCCTCCGCATCCAGTGAGCAGTGTGAACGTAATTACGCAGAATAGGGCAGCAAATCGATAGGGTGTTTTCATAAGACATCCAGTTTAAAAGATGAATCGAGATCAGCATATTGGCAAGTTGATACTTTCTATTTCCTCGCCTGTCCCGTTTCTCCGTAATGACAGCTAGAGAAAAGTAAAAGTTGCTATCTGCATTGCAATCGTCTGAAAGACAAAATGGGGCAGGAATCATCCTGCCCCATGGTAAAAGTAACAATTAGTTGCTAGCTGCATCCCGACGTTGACCCGCAGCTCATGCAGCGGTAGCAACTGCCGTTACGCACCATGATCGCGCCGCAGGTGGAGCAACTGGGAGCATCGCCCATCTCATACATGTCGCGCATGGCGTCGGCGGCGTGGAAGATACCGCGGTCCTTCGGCTCCGAACCGTGCGAGGAAGCTGTGGGATGCACGGTTGTCTCCTGAGCCATACCTCCACCTGGGGCTGAGGAGTGGCTGCTGACCTGATTGAGGCGCTTGGCTACCTCTTCGGCCAGCTTGGCCAGGTGATTCTGCGAAGCGCCACCTTCCTCTTCCGACTCGTCCTCATTGAGGATCGTCGGGGTAGAGGGAAGTTGCGGGGCCTGCGGAGCCAGTCCGGCGAAGAGCGTCAACTGCGTGCCGCTGAGGAAGCGCAGGTTGAGCCAGCGGAAGATGTAGTCCATCAGGCTCTTGGCGTAGCCGATCTGCTCGTTGCCGGTCCAGCCGGAGGGCTCGAAGCGGGTGTGAGCGAACTTCTCGCACAACACCTTCAGCGGCACGCCGTGCTGCAGGGCCAATGAGATCGAGGTCGCAAAGGCATCCATCATGCCCGAAACCGTCGAACCTTCCTTGGCCATCTTGATGAAGATCTCGCCAGGCTGTCCGGTGGGATAGAGACCAACCGTGATGTAGCCCTCGTGACCGGCGATGGAGAACTTGTGCGTGATCGAAGCACGCTCCTCGGGCAGGCGATGACGAATGGCGCGCGGAGGACCGTTGAGATCCTGCTTGGCTTCCGCCGTGGCGGAGGCGAGCGAGGCAGTGGGGACGGCCTTGAGCGTGGGCACGGCGGCGGCCTTGGCGATCTCTTCCAGCGCGCGCTGGAAGGCAGTGGCGGCGGCAACGACCTGCTTGGCGGTCAAGTCGATCTTCTCGGCGGACTTGGCTTCCAGCGTCTTGAGATCGTCCACGGCGGCGGCGTGGCCCAGGGCGAGGCTGGCCAGAACACGGGTACCGGCCACATCGAGGGCCGAAGGCTCGCGCTTGGCGTCGGCAGTCACGTTCAGCGGCTGCGTTCCCTTGGAGCCGTCACGATAGATGGCGACTGCCTTGATGCCCTGACGCCAGCTCTCGGCATAGGCCTCGGCTACATCCTCAACCGTGGCCTCATGCGGCAAGTTCACGGTCTTGGAGATGGCGCCGGAGAGGAACGGCTGGGTGGCGGCCATCATCTTGATGTGGCCCATGTACTGGATCGAGCGGGTGCCCTTGGCCGGCTTGAAGCTGCAATCGAAGACTGACAGATGCTCGGGCTTGATGCCGGGAGCGCCTTCAATGGTGCCGGTAGCGTCGATATAGCTGACGATGGCGTCGACCTGATCGTTGTCGTAGCCCAGCTTGAAGAGCGCCGCGGGGACGGTGTTGTTGACGATCTTGATCATGCCGCCGCCAACCAGCTTTTTGTACTTGACCAGGGCCAGATCGGGCTCAATGCCGGTGGTATCGCAGTCCATCATGAAGCCGATGGTGCCGGTGGGCGCGAGCACGGTGGTCTGGGCGTTGCGATAGCCGTAGCGCTCGCCATAGACCAGCGCCATGTCCCAGCACTCGCGGCTGGCGTCGATCAGGGCGTCCAAATTGGGCACGCTGAAGGGCTCGGAGCTGTGGCGGGACTTGCCGATCTCGTTGACTTCGGCGCGGTGCATGCGGATCACGTCAAGGAAGGGCTCGCGGTTGACATAGAAGCCGGGGCAAGCGCCGCCCTGATGCTCCACACTCGCGGTCAGCGAAGTCGCCGAGGCGATAGGCGGGCAGTTGGCGGCCACGATGGCCGACTGCAGATAGGCCTGGCCGCACATGATCGCGGTCAGCGAGGCGGCAAAGTCACGTCCGGCAGCCGAATCGTAGGGTAGTCCAAAGGCCATCAGCAATGCGCCCAGGTTGGCATAGCCCATACCCAGCGGACGATAGTCGTGGGAGTTGCGGGCAATGGCCTCGGTGGGGTAGCCGGAGTTGTCCACCAGAATCTCCATGGCGGTGATGACCACCGAGATGGAGTGCCGGTAGGCAGGAATGTCGAAGCCGCCCGAGGGGGTGACGTACTTCATCAGGTTGAAGCTGGACAGATTGCAGGCGGAGTCGTCGAGGAACATGTACTCCGAGCAAGGGTTGGACGCGTTGATGCGCGCCGTGTTCTTGCTGGTGTGCCAGCGATTGATGGTGGTGTCGAACTGCATGCCGGGATCGCCGCAAGCCCAGGTGGCCTGAGCGATCTTGTGCATGATATCCCGCGCCTTGTAGGTATTGACCGGCGAGCCGTCCTTGACGGAGCGGGTGGTGAACTCGCCGTCGTTCTCATAGGCGTGCATGAACTCGTCGGAGACGCGGACGGAGTTGTTGGCGTTCTGGAAGAAGATCGAGGAATAGGCCTCGGAGTCCGGGCCGGAACCATCGTAGCCCTGACGGACCAAGGCGAAGGCCTTGGCTTCTTCCTTGACCTTGCACTCGATGAACTCCATGATGTCGGGGTGTTCCACGTTCAGAATCACCATTTTGGCGGCGCGACGGGTCTTGCCGCCGCTCTTGATAACGCCGGCAAAGGCGTCGAAGCCGCGCATGAAGCTCAGCGGTCCGGAGGCCTGGCCGCCGCCCGAGAGCGTCTCCAGTGAGCCACGGATCGAAGAGAGGTTGGTGCCGGTGCCCGATCCCCACTTGAACAACATGCCCTCGGTCTTGGCCAGGGTCAGGATGGAGTCCAGCGAGTCATCAACGGAGTTGATGAAGCAGGCCGAGCACTGCGGATTTTTGTAGCCGGTCGCGGAAAAGGTCACGCCGCCGGTTGCCGGGTCCCAATGCCAGTTCTGGCCCTTCGCATCCGGCTCCAGGCGGTCGCAACCTACGTTGAACCAGACCGGCGAGTTGAAGGCCACCTTCTGGGTCAGCAGCATGTGCACCAGTTCGTCGTGGAAGATGGAGGCGTCTTCGGAGGTAGCGAAGTAGCTGCCCTTCATGCCCCAGTCGCGGATAGTCTCGGCGACGCGGCTCACCAACTGACGGACGCCGGTCTCGCGCTGAGGAGTATCCAACTGGCCATGCAGGTACTTGGAGGCCACGATGTTGGTGGCGGTCATCGACCAGTCAACCGGGACTTCAACCTCCTTCTGCTCGAAGATGGTGTTGCCCTTCTGGTCGGTGATCAGCGCCGTACGCCGCTCCCACTGCAGTTCGTGATAGGGGGAGACGCCTTCGGTGGTGAAGCGTCGGGTAAAGATAAGCCCTCTTTGGGTATAGGGGTTTTGCAGGGTGGCGGTTGAAGTGGAAGCGTAGGCCTCGTTCATGAAAATCTCCTCATAATCAGCAAAAAACGTAAAAGTTCCGTCCGCTTTCGGCGCCAGGCAGCCGGAAAGCGCGCAGTGGTCGATCTCGAACCAAGTCAGGATGTGGAAATCTATAGCATTCTCAGAAACACTGTAGACCGAAACCAATGACCTCAAGTCGGCGCCAACATTCGTGAACGACGACCTTCGATGCGGTTATAGAGTTCACACTACTTCTGAAAGTGCTCAAAAAACGCGGCCGACACTCAACTCTCGATCGTGTTCGGCGGAATTGTGGACCGCCGGGCTGAGAGTTTTTTTACAGCGTGTTCATCGGAGCGATTACAGCCGCAGTTGAAAAAGTACCGCCATCTGTAGGCGAAGTCAACAAGAAACCACAACATCTTGTATTTTCATGTCATTCCCAGCCGCAGATTACCAAATGCCAGCGTTTGCCTGTGGAAAGCGCAAACCGCCTTCCGGGGCGCGGGTTTCCGCTGCCGCCGCTGCTCCATTATTGGTGCAAGGGAAGAATCTGGAGCCACATCCGGAGGGTATGAATCAAGCCTATCCGTCGGTTGGATCGGGCACAAGGAGCAAAACCGGTGCATTTGAGATGAACGGCTGTGGAGATGTGGAGATCGGGGGACGGATTAGAAAATGGATTTTAAAAAACTAAGATCACGGCTCGAAGTGCGACTTGCCGGGGATCATCTGCTGGTAAAGGACCCTCATGACAAAAAACCCTGTGGCCTCCGGCTGATAGAAGATGACATGCTTGCCGACTTCAAAGCGGCGAAGACCGGGTAGAAGCCTCGCGCAGTTCCTGCCGATAGCGGGATTCTCTGCAAGGAGGTCAAAACAGTCTTCCAGCTTTGCCAAGTAGCGGTCTGTCTGACGCCACCCCCAGGAATGGGTTGTATAGCGGCGATCAGGTCAATATCCGCTTCAGCTTCAACGGATATGCGAGCGACCTTCATGCACATGCTTCCCGCTGCGGCAGGTTGTACTTTTGCCGAATCCGCTCAAAAGTACCTGGTTCGGCGACACCGCTGTCGAGTCCCACTTGGATTGCCGCACACAGAGCGGCCATCTTCTCGTCATACTCCCGCTCCTCGCGCTCCAGCAGCCGCAAGGCGGAGTTCACCACTTCGCTGGCGTCGGCGCAGGTGCCGTCTTTTACCTTGGAGGCGACGAATCGATCGAGTTCCTCGCTCAGCGTGATCTGAAGAGTGGACATGGGAGACCTCAATGACAGTGTAGGACGATTTTTCTTCTCTGCGCCAGAAAACCGGAAAGGCTTCGAACGCGGCACAAATGCTGGAGCATCTTCCGAAAGAGTGTGAACTTGATGACAGCATCGAAGGTCGTCACTCACTGATGTTCGTGCCGACTTGTGAGCGTGGTTCCGGTCTACAGGATTTCGGAAAATGCTATAGGCTGAATTCGTGACAGACTCCTTGGATTGGACCCCTGCTCCCCTTCCCGCGCCGGTGACCCTGCAAGGTCGCACGGTAACGCTGGCCCCGCTCAGCGCAGCGCTGCACACAGAAGCCCTCTGGCTGGCCTTCCAGGGCCCCGAACTGAACTGGAGCTGGCTGGCGGACTCGGCGCCCCTCAGCGAGCCCGCCCTGCGCACATCCCTTGCGGCAAAAGAGGCCGGCAGCAGCGCACTGTTTTTTGCCATCGTGCCGGTGAAAACCGGGCTGCCAGCAGGCTACTTCAGCCTGATGCGCATCGAACCTGCCCATGGGGTGATTGAAGTGGGCGCGGTGACTTTCTCTGCCGCCCTGCAACGCACCACCGAAGCCACCGAAGCCATCTACCTGCTCATCCGTCACGTCTTCGACGATCTCGGCTACCGGCGGCTGGAGTGGAAGTGCAACGCGGAGAATGCGCCCTCGCGGCGAGCGGCGCTGCGGCTGGGATTCAGCTTTGAAGGCATCTTTCGCCAGCACATGGTGGTCAAGGGGGCCAATCGCGACACAGCTTGGTTTTCCATGATCGACAGTGAGTGGCCAGACCGTAAACCCGCTTTTCAACGCTGGCTCGACCTGGGCAACTTCGACGACTCCGGAAAGCAACGTAAGACGCTCGAAGCGTGCAGGCAGGACAAAACAGGCAATGCAGATCCTTCGCTGCGCACAGGATGACAAATCGTTTATTGATATTTGCTTTGTCGAATATTCGGCATCCATAACTGCGAAAAAACGGTCGGATTGAGGATCATCGAACAATGAAAAACGCCGCCCGTTTCCGGGCGGCGTTTGTTTTGGATTACAAGAGAAAAACTACTTGCTTTCTTCGGTCTCGATCCGCATGCCGTAGAACGAACGGTGCACGAAGAACATCGACACCAGGAAGAAGACAACCGTCAGCACCTTGACCAGCATGGGGTTGCTCACGGTCAACTTCACGGCCAGTTCGACAGCCAGCAATCCGAACAGGGTGGTGAACTTGATGATGGGGTTCATGGCTACCGACGAAGTGTCCTTGAAGGGATCGCCGACGGTGTCGCCGATGACGCAAGCATCGTGCAGCGGTGTGCCCTTCATCTTCAGGTCGACTTCAACAACCTTCTTGGCATTGTCCCAGGCGCCGCCTGCGTTGGCCATGAAGATCGCCTGGTAGAGGCCGAAGATGGCAATCGAGAACAGATAGCCGACAAAGAGGAACGGCTCCATGAACGCGAACGAGAGGGTTGCGAAGAAGACGGCCAGGAAGATATTGAACATACCCTTCTGCGCGTACTTGGTGCAGATCTCGACCACCTTCTTGCTGTCTTCGACCGAAGCCTTCTCGACGTTTTCCAGCTGGATGTTCTTCTTGATGAACTCGACAGCGCGGTATGCGCCGGTGGTGACCGCCTGCATGGAAGCGCCAGTGAACCAATAGATCACCGCGCCGCCGCAGATCAGCCCGAGCATGAAGGGAGCGTGCAACAGAGAGAGCTTGTCCACGTTCTGGGTCAGTCCGTGGGTGAGGGCCATGATGATGGAGAAGGTCATGGTGGTTGCGCCAACGACCGCTGTGCCGATCAGCACCGGCTTGGCGGTGGCCTTGAAGGTATTGCCTGCGCCGTCATTGGCTTCCAGCAGGTGCTTGGCGCGCTCGAACTTGGCGTCGATGCCGAAGTCCTTCTTCAACTCGGCTTCGATGCCGGGGAGAGTCTCGATCAGCGACAGCTCATAGACGGACTGCGCATTGTCGGTAACCGGGCCATAGGAATCGACAGCGATGGTGACCGGTCCCATGCCCAGGAAGCCGAAGGCGACCAGACCGAAGGCGAAGACCGCCGGGGCGAGCATGATGAGGTCCATCGAGCCGCCGATCATGCTGAAGTAGTAGCCCAGTCCCATAAGGGCGACCATGCTCAGACCCAGCCAATAAGAAGACATGTTGCCGGCCACAAGACCGGAGAGAATTCCCAGAGAAGCGCCGCCTTCCTTCGAGGAGGTGACGACTTCCTGCACGTGAGCCGAGTTGGTCGAGGTGAAGACCTTGACCAGTTCGGGGATCAGCGCGCCCGCCAGAGTACCGCAGGAGATGATCGAAGCCAGCTTCCACCACAGCGTGCTGTCATTGGCGAGGTTGGGAATCATCAGATAGGAGACGACGTAGGTCAGGACGATGGAGACGATGGAGGTGATCCAGACCAGCGAGGTCAGGGGCGTCTCGAAGTCCATATCGTCGGAGTTGCCATACTTGGCCTTGGCGATGAAGCCATTGAGGAAGTAGGCAGCCGAGCTGGAGATCAGCATGGCCACGCGCATGACGAAGATCCAGACCAGCAGTTCAGCCTGGGTGGCGGGATTTTTCACGGCCAGCAGGATGAAGGTGATCAGGGCCACGCCGGTGACGCCGTAGGTTTCAAAGCCGTCAGCCGAGGGTCCAACCGAATCGCCCGCGTTGTCGCCCGTGCAGTCGGCGATGACGCCGGGGTTACGAGCATCGTCTTCCTTGATTTTGAAGACGATCTTCATCAGATCGGAGCCGATGTCGGCGATCTTGGTGAAGATGCCGCCGGCGATACGCAGGGCGGCAGCGCCGAGGGACTCGCCGATAGCGAAGCCGATGAAGCAGGGACCGGCATAAGCAGGATCGACGAACCGAAGAATGAAGAGCATGATGAGCAGCTCAACCGAGATCAGCATCATGCCGACGCTCATGCCCGCCTTCAGCGGAATGGCAAAGAGCGGGTACGGCTTGCCCTTCAGTCCGGCAAAGGCCACGCGGGAGTTGGCGAAGGTGTTGACGCGAATTCCAAACCACGCCACGCCGTAGCTGCCGGCGATGCCGACCAGGCTGAAGCCCAGGATGATGGGCAGCGTGACTGCGACATTACCCACCGGAGCCAGCCAACCAAAGTACAGCGAGATGATCACCGCGATGAAGGCCCAGAGCACCATGATGAACTTGCCCTGGGTAATCAGATAGGTCTTGCAGGTCTCATAGATCAGCTCGGACATCTCACGCATCGATTTATGAACCGGCAAGTTCTTCAACTGGTAGAAGATGGTCATGCCAAACATCAGTCCGCCGATGCAGAAGAGCAAGCCGATGAAGAGCAGAGCGCGTCCGCTGAAACCGAAGTGGCTGACAGCCGACAGATCGGGGAGCTTCAGGCTGGCTTCGCCGCCTGCGGATTCCTGTGCGCCGGCGAATGCGGGCAGCAGGACCATTCCAACGACAGCCGCCATGGTCTTGCAATGGCGCTTCAGAAATGCGCCGGTGCCGCTAACCTGGCGCGCGAAGAAAGCCATCACGAGCGAAAGCCCGCATACGGCCATAAAGAGATTCACCCAATACTGTGCAGTCACATGTCCTCCAAAGAAGTGTTTGAGTTCGAAGCGCAAGTGCCCCAGAGATAAACGACACTGCAAAACCGAGAAAAAAAGTCAGGGGAAGCGTAACACCCGCATAGAACGCTGTCGAGTGATTGCAATCACAGGGTTCCAAACGCCTGATTTCAGCGGCTAAAGCGCACATCCGGTCAGACCACCATAGGGAAAAACCGTTGACACGTAACTTTCTCTCTCAAAATTGCGCGCAAGTGGCCTGACCAATTTTCAGCTCCACACGGACCTCCCGAGCTGAGCCCGAGCGGTATTGTAATTACGAAGGCTGAGAGTCGTGAAGGCAATCATGTAGCTATACGCAACGAAATCCCATACTGCGAGATAAAAAGAAAGTCTGTGGGGCGCGCATTTCAGGCAAAACCAAAAGAAATCCCCGACGCCTGGAAAGGCAGCCGGGGATTTTTTCTTCCTTGATAACGACTATTCCAAGGGGATGCGAATCCTGTCCCCAGGAAGAGCGACCTGCAGGTTCATCTGGCCGGGCTCACGCACCAGGCCGTTAGGCAGGGGGTGCAGCTTGAAGAGCACCAGCACATTGCGCTCCGGATCGTCGAAGGTGCGGAAGCTGGCCACCTGTTCCAGAGAGTAGTGGTTGTGCAGGTCCTCCAGCGTGCCGGGATCGATGTCGTTCCAGGTGGCCCACCAGCCGGGCTGGTAGCGTTGCAGCTTGGCGACCAGTTCCTGGGTGCCGAAGTCGTCGCAAAGGGTGGGCAGGTGAGTTTCCATTTCGATCTGGTCGCCGCTGATGGAGACCAGCAGGCGATTGCCGTTGGGATGCTCATCTATATATTGAGTGAGCTGCCGGGCTGCAGTCACGAAGGTGTACTCGGGGTGGACGGCGAATTTGCAGGTCGAGATGGCATTGAAGCCCACCGCCATGATGGAGAAGCAGACCGCAACCCAGCCCAGCTTGCGCGGCGCTCCAGCCTGGCCGAGCAGTGAGCCCGCGCCCATGGCCACGATGAAGAAGCAGAAGACGGCGGCAAAGGCAAAGTAACGCGGCTGGGGATGGTTCTGATAGGTCATGAAGAGGATGTAGCCGGCGACCGCCAGAATGGAAGCTCCAAAGACGGGGTCCAGCAGCAACATGCCGCCCCAACCCTTGGCATTGCGCTTCACAGCCCAGGTGATCGCCGCGCCCAACACCAGCAATCCGGCCAGCGGGATGAGGATGTGATCGACCCACAGGCCGCCATGAAACGACCACCAGAGGCTCCAAAGCGGCCAGTAAAACTCTTTCGGCTTGTCATATTTGTTGATGAAGAAGAGGTACTTGTAGTCGGCGAGCAGTCCCTTGGCGATGACCAGCGCCATCCAGGCGGCGAAGGTGAGGGCAAAGGCTGAGGCGGCGGCCAGAGCACAGCGGATCAACTGGCGGCGGTTCTGCCACAAGGGCAAGAACATGGCCCAGGCCAGCGCCGGAAGCAGGAAGACGGCGGTGGTCTTGGTGAGCATCATCAGGGTATAAAGCAGGCCGATGCCGACTGAAGCCAGCAGCGGACGGCGCAAACGGGGCAGGCGGACGGCCAGGTTCATCGCCGCCAGCGTAAAGGCGGTCAACATTGGCTCCAGAATGGCCAGACGGCTGAAGGCATAAAGGAAGGGACTGGTGACCATGAAGGTCAGAGCCAGCAAGGCAACCCAGCGCGGTCCTCTGCTGCGGAGCAGCAGGTAGCTGAGCAACAGATTGAGGAAGAAAAAGCCGACGGCAAGGCCACGAGCGGCTTCGAGCGAGACGCCCGTGACGAAGAAAAGCAGCCACTCCAGCACCGGCCAGACCGGAACCGCCGGGGCGGGATTGAAGTCGCCGGGCAGATACCAGTTGCCAAAGAGGTGGGCACGCACGGCGGCGTTGCCGTACCAGCCCTCATCGGTGTACTTGGCCCAGTCGCTGAACCAGGGAGTGTGGTTGGGAAAGTCAGCGCCGAGATGAAGCGCGTGCAACAGAGCGAAGCCGCCGATCAAGAGCAGCCAAACGGCATAAAGGCCGCGTTTGGTCGAAGAATTCAATGGTTTTCCCCGTACTAGAGTTCTCCCTCCTGGGGGAGACGCAAGCGGAAAGTGCTCCGCTGAGCCGGTAGGATCCGCAGGACGGATCGAAAAACGCGCCTCGAAGGGGATGATGAGAGTATACCGCGCCGAAGAGATTCTTTTGATTTGAAGGCGATTACAGGAATAGTTCGAGCTTAAAATAGACGCGAAATTCTTTCCTGCGTTTACAGGATCTTTATATTCGATCGGTAGATTTCTTGGAAGGGGGACCTTGTCTCCGGTATCTATTTACGGGTTCCCGCCCTGGGAATACCGCAGGAGCCGAAGGAGCGGCAAGCCGCCCCGGCCTGGCATGTTGCCACTATCCCTGTTTGCTTGAACGGCAGCATAGCCAAACACTAACGCAACTACCTCTGAACGCATTTCCTTTTCAGGAGAGCCTCTTATGAATTTCAAATGCATACGCTTGGGCATTGCAGCTTTGATGCTCCTGTGTCTTTGCGCGCTGCCTGCCTTGGCGCAACAAACGCTGGGAAGTCTGAATGGAACTGTCACCGACAGTACCGGCGCAGCCATTTCTGAAGCCACAATCACTGCTGTCAGCGAACAGACCAGCCTTACGCGTTCCGCCACGTCTCAGAAAACCGGCTACTGGCAGATTCTTAACCTTCCTGTCGGCAGCTATCGTTTGACTGTGACCCAAAAGGGCTTCCAGACGGTAAACTTCCCCGGTCTTGACGTGCAGGAAGCACGCGCGACCACACTCAATGCCAAGCTGAAGCCAGGCAGCGTCTCCGAGTCGGTCACGGTAAATGCCAACCCGCTGCTCAATGCCACCGACACCACCAATGGCTACACACTGGACAAGGATCAGATTGCCGCGACGCCGCTTGCGACCGGCAGCTTCACGCAACTCGCCATTCTGGCGCCGGGCGTGAACGCACAGTTTCTGGCCGGCGTAGGCACCAACCAGGGTCTGGGCAACCAGGCGATCTGGGCCAACGGCCAGCGTGACACCAGCAACACCTTTACCGTAGACGGTGTGGATGTCACCAACCTCTTCAACGGCCAGAGTTCCAGTGAAGACGTTTCGCAACGCCTGCAGTTCAACATCGGCGAAGGCAGCACCACGGGCGGTCAGGCACAGGACAACATTGCTGTCTATGGTTCAAACGGCAACGGTCTGGCTTCGCCGCCTCCCGAGTTCATGCAGGAAGTAACTGTCTCCACCTCCATGTACGATGCGCAGCAGGGACAGACCAGCGGCGCTCACGTGGATGTGACCACCAGCGCTGGCTCGAACAAGTATCACGGCCAGTTGTACACCCTGCGCGGCACCAACTTTCTCAATGCCGCTCCGTTCTTCTACAAGCAGGATGTGGACCTGGGCACCCTGAATGCACCTGACGTCAACCCGGAGCTGCACAAGTGGGTAGCCGGTGGAACACTGGGCGGTCCGATCAAGAGGGACAAGCTGTTCTTCTTTCTGGGCTACCAGCAGCTCTACACCTCGGACCAATACGGCGCACTTTCGCAGTTTCAGGTACCTTCCGGCCTGAGCAGCGACCGCAGCGTGACGGGCTTGACGACGGCCTGCACCAGTTACGTGACCGCGACGGTGGCTGGCGGCGGCAAGAGCACCACTTGTCCCGCCAGTTCAAGCTGGAACGCTTCTGCGGTCGATCTGCTGCAAGCGAAGCTGCCTAACGGCCAATTCCTGATTCCGTCGGCGGACGCCAATGCCGTGAGCCAACTGGTCAACAAGCAGCCGGACGTCACGCTGATCGGCACTTCGACCTTCCAGGGAGAACAAGCAACCAGCTCGCTGGATTACGACGTCAACGCCAAAGATCGTCTCTCCGCGAAGTACTTTTATCAGCACATGCCGACGGTGAGCCCCTTTGCCACCAGCAACATGTATGGCTTCCCCGAAAATGAGGATACCGGAGCGCAGGTTTTTGCACTCAACAACTCCATCAACCTTGGGCCTCGGATCAACTGGGAACAGCGTCTTGGGTTCTCGCGGCAGAAGGTCTACAGCAGCTTCAAGCCGCAGTTCTCCGCATCCGACATGGGCATCGCCATGCCCATCGGCAACAGCCTGCCGGGCATTGAACTGGTGGACTTTGGCCAGAACAATTCCGACTCACAGACTTCCAAGCTGGGTCCGTATTCGGCCTTTGTGGACTCCGGTTACTTTGAAAACCGCATCTCGCCCTCGTCCAACGCCATCTTCTCCCTGGGCAAGCATACGGTGAGCGTGGGTTTCAACTACAACTACAACCAACTGAACATCCACAACCTGGACGAAGGGCACGCGGAGTTGGAGACGAAGGGATTCACCTCGTTCCTGACCGGCAGCCTGTACTCGGGAACCATGCTCAACGGCAACTCGAACCGCAATTACCGCTCCAACGACGTGGGCATCTATGCCATGGACAAGTGGCAGGTTCTCTCCAATGTCAGCATCACGGCGGGTGTTCGCTACGACTATGACGGTCCCCTCAGCGAGAAGAACGGCGATCTGTTCAACTTTGATCCCTCGCTCTATTCGGCTACGGCCAGCGCCGTCACCAACTCCGGCTTTATCGTCGCCGGCAACAACAAGCTCTATGGCACGCCCGGCGTGAGCGACTCGACGCTGAAGGGCCGCCAGTGGGGCATTGGACCGCGCATCGGTCTGGCGTGGACGCCCAAGGCGATGAACAACAAGGTGGTCTGGCGCACCGGCTTCGGCATGTACTACGACCGTGGAGAATACTTCCAGTATCTTTCTCCGCCCGCAGGACAGGGCATCAGCGGTCCCTTTGGCGTGACGGAAGAAGCCCCCTTCGCGGCCTATACCAATGAAAACGGCACCGGCCTGAGCAATCCCTTCAGCAGCCTCAACACGCCGACCACACCGGCCACCATTGCCGCCTCCATGCCCACGGTCAACTCGATCGAGAGCACCTGCACGGCCTACAACATCTACAACCACGTCAGCGGCACCTACTCCGGCTATAACTGCGGCGCGGTTCCACTGGTGATCGGTAACTACAACGTCAACAACAAACTGCCGTACACCGAAGACTGGACCGTGGACTTCCAGTGGCAGCCCCGCAGCGACACCTCCTTTGATCTCGCCTATGTCGGCAATCGCGGACGTCATGCGGTCATACCCCTGCCCTTCAACGAGCCGGGCATTGCCACGCCCACCAATCCCATCAACGGCCAAACTGCCTCTTACGGTGTGCAGGTTCTGAGCGGCGTGACCAACCCCTCTCCGGGCGGCACGAAGGTCACACCCTACGCCATGGCCGGTGAACCGTATGACACTTACAGCGGCGGCAACGTCGATCTGCGCGTGCCCTATGTCGGCTACGACCCCAACTCCACCTCATTCACCGCGGCGGGCAACTCTGCCTACGATGCACTCCAGGTCCACCTGGAGAAGCGCATGTCACATGGGATTCAGGCCGGCGTCTCTTACACCTGGTCGCACACTCTGGACGAGCAAAGCGATGTGGGCCTGTTCTTTACCGGCGATGACCCTGCTCACCTGCGCAGTTCTTACGCCAACGCGGACTTTGACGAGACCCACAACCTCACCTTCAACTACATTCTCAAGCTGCCCAACGCGCTGAAGAACCACGACAACTGGCTCAGCTACGTGACCAACGACTGGTCACTGCTGGGCATCACCGTGATTGAAAGCGGCCAGCCCTATAGTGTTTACGACTACTCCGGCTCGGTTGGCGGTCAAAACTTCGGCGGCAATATCGAACTGACCAACCCGGTTCTTCCCGTCAAGGCCGGAATCAACCCGAAATCGGTGAGAACCGGTAAAACCGGCGCTTACACCTACGGCACAGCCAACAGCACGGGAGGCGTCAACGCCAACTATGTGCCCGCACTGAACGCCGATGACTTCGAGATTCCGTTGTTGAATCCCGGTCAGAATGGCGTGCCGGCCTGCGATACCACCACGGCTGGCGGCAATGCCGGTCCTGGCGGCGGTCCGCTCTGCGACGTGTACGAAACAACCTTCGTACCCGGACAGCGCAACATCTTCCGCCAGACTTTCCAGAAGCGCGCGGATGTCACCCTGCAAAAGGATGTGAAGATCAAGCAAAACTATGGCCTGCGCTACCAGTTTGAGGTCTTCAACATCACCAACACTCCAAGCTTCGATGTCCCGACCAACAACATTACGTTGAATCCGCTCTACAGCGAACTCAACGGCAAGGGATACGGACACCAGGTTCAACCCACGGCCAGCAGCACCGTAACCACGCCAGATGCACCCACGGGCACGGCGACCTGCTCTGGCTCCTCACCGAATTGCGCCTACGAGCTGTACACGACGCCCGGCGCCAAGAGCAACAAACTGGGCGTAGTCACCAACACCCAGGGCAGCGGACGCATTATCGAAATGTCGCTGCACCTGATGTTCTAAACCAATCCGTAACAAGAACCGAAAGGGTCGGCTTGGCGCCGGCCCTTTCTTTTTTTGCATGCGAAGACAGACGCTCCTTACCTTCCTCATGCGCCATCGACTTCGGCGTATGATGATTGGCAAGGAGGAGCCATGGCTGCCGCAACTGTTTTCGTTTCCGTCGAGGAGTACCTGCGCAGCTCCTTCTCGCCCGATGCCGAGTATGTTGAGGGGCAGATCGTGGAGAGAGTCATGGGAGAGAATGATCATTCCGCCTGGCAGGCGGCGCTTTGCGCGTGGTTTCAGCCACAAGCTGTAACCGGCCAGATTCGTGTCCGCCCTGAACTGCGGGTGCAGGTAGCTTCGGACAGCTTTCTGGTTCCCGATGTGACCCTGCTCGACCGCAACCGCCCCACCGAGCCGATCGCCACTTACCCGCCTATTGCGGTCTTTGAGATTCTCTCTCCCGGCGATGCGCTGCAACGGGTGATGAAGAAGTGCTCCCGCTACGAGCAGATGGGAATTGGCACCATCCTGGTGCTCGACCCCGACGGCCCCAAGTATCGCTACAGCAAAGGCATCTTGCAGCCGCTGGAAGCCCGCGCCTTCGACCTGCCCGGTTGCTCCGCCCGCTTCGATCTGGACGAGATTGAGAAGCTGGTGGATTGAGACGAGGGAACAGGGAACAGGGAACAGGGATGGATGTTGAATCTTTTGCTCCTTGAGAGCAAAAATGGAAGAGGCGAACCGACATCGGTTCGCCTCTTCTACTGTTCCCTGTTCCCTACTCCCTGTTCCCTCGTCGCCCTATTCGTACGCCAGCGCGTCGATGGGGTCCTTGCGTGCAGCCATCCAGGCGGGATAAAGCGATCCGCAGACCGAACCGACAAAGGCGATCAATGCGCCACGGATGATCCAGTCCATATTCATATCCAGATAGAGGGTGGGAAACTTGTGCGCCAGAAAGGCCTTGACGGCAAAGGAAGCGGCGATACCCACAATCACGCCGACCACCGAGAGCAGCGCCGTTTCGCGCAGCACGACGGTGACGATGGTGAAGTTGGAAGCGCCCATGGATTTGAGAATGCCGATCTCGCGAGTGCGCTCCAGCACCGAGGTGTACATCGACTGGAAGATCACCAGGAAGCCGATGATGACGGCGATGCCCACGACTACCCGCATGGCGGTGTTGAGCGCCGGAATGCGGTCCGGGGTGAGCAGCGAGTACCACTCGTCCATGGTCATCAACTGATAGTCTTCGAGACCTTTGCGGGCGTGAATCTCGCTCATGACCAGCTTGTCGTTCTCCGGCCGGTCCACCTTGAGATAGTAGGCCGTCGCCCGGCCCTCGGAGCCCATCAGCTGGCCCATGGTGGTGATGGGGATCAGCTTGCGGCCGCCCTTGCCGTGTTCGAAGATGCCGGAGATGCGAAAGGGATGCTTCTGGATGAGGATCGTATCGCCGACCTTATGCCCCCCACCGGTTGCGGCATAAACATCATCCACAATCACGTCGTTGGGGTCTTGCATAGGTCCGCCAGTAAGAAAGACGAAGGGGCTCAGGCGGCTATAGCTGGGGTAATCGATGCCCCAAAGCACCTCCAGCCCGTCGCTCATGGAGAGGGTGGTATTCACCGGGGACGCCACGGTGACGTGGGGCAGGGTCTCCAGCACGCCTTCCAGCTTGACCGAGAGGACCGCGCCGCTGACACCGTTGAAGACCATGGCGTTGCTGGGACGCAGCAGCAGGTCGGCGCCGATGCCGTTGTTCATACGCTTCTGGCCAGTAAGCTGACCCATCATGATGGCGATGATGGTCAGCATCATGATGACCTCAATGGCCACGGCGAAGACGCTGATGATCGAGCGCAGCGGGCGGTGCAACAGATTGGCGATGATTAGCTTATTCATTCCCGGATCATGCTCCCAAGGGCTGTGTTTTCACCCAAAATCCTACACTTCAGGGTAACAGCAGCGGGTGGGCGCAGGATGAATGCCAGGGCCGTTTTGCCATTCCGGCAAGCTCGCCAACCGGGAAGAAGGGGGATTTAGCAGCCTGCCAAGGGAGGTGGAGACCCGGTAAATATTTGGTAAATACGCCAGCTTCGGGAAAAATTTCCCAGGCCGATGAAAGTAAAGGGAAAAGCTGGTTATTTTTTTTGACGGAACAGCCCGCCGGGTTTATCGTGAAGAGGAAAATGTTTCGGGTTTCTTGCCCGTTTTGTGGTCGCTGATGGGAAGCTTTGGAGAAGACCTGCGCATGGAGCGGCTAGCCCGCGGCATCGCGCTGGAAGACATCACGGCGGTTACCAAGATCTCGCAGCGCCACCTGCTGGCGCTGGAGCAAGAGAGGTTTCGCCTGTTGCCCGGCGGCATCCTGAGCAAGGGTATCGTGCGCGGCTACACCAGCGCCATTGGCCTGAACCAGGAGGCCTGGACGACGCGGTTTCTGCAAGCCGCCAGCGTGGCGGAGACGGACGGGGACGGTTGGACCGAATTTGCCGCCAATGTGGGCAAAGCCCGCATCCCGCATCACGACGCCATTGAAACCCGCCTGCGCTGGGCCGGCGTAGCCCTTTTATTGCTTCTGGTGGGCGCGGCGACCTATCTAACGGTGCGCTACTTTGGAGTGCGCGCCGGCTGGTGGCACACCTTGCTGCCGGTGGAAAACGCTTCGGCCAGGGTTCAGGCACTGCTTGGTCGGCTGCTTCTGCGTCTGGGAATCTGATTTCCCTGCCCGCCTGCAGAGCGGCTCAGCCACCCGCATTCGCCCCTGAGGGCGCTCTTTGCCCCATTCGCTGCCGGTCTTTGCGCCGGACCCTGTCTGCCAATTACCATGGTTGGATGCATCCCAAGGCGCAGGCCTGACGGTGCAGGTATGCCCTGCCTGAGAGTTGGGCCGAAGCGGGGAAAACTCCGCAGAGGTGATCCAGCATGAACCGGTCCTCATGGCAGGCTGCCAAAAATTGAAATCCCTGCAACGGGAGGAAAAATTGAGCGACCGTTTCTTATTTACCTCTGAGTCGGTGACTGAAGGCCATCCAGACAAGATTGCCGATCAGATCTCCGACGCCATTCTGGACGCATGTCTGGAACAGGACCCCTATAGCCGTGTTGCCGCCGAGACCCTGACGGCCACCGGACTTGTAGTCATTGCCGGCGAAATCACCACCAAGGCATATGTCGATTTTCAAAGCCTGGTACGCGGCGTGGTGGCCTCGATCGGCTATGACAACGCTTTGTATGGCTTCGACTCCAACACCTGCGCGGTGATCTCGACCATCAACAAGCAGTCGGGCGACATTGCTCAGGGTGTTGACACCGGCGGCGCCGGCGACCAGGGCATGATGTTCGGTTACGCCTCCAACGAGACTCCCGAACTGATGCCTATGCCCATCTCGCTGGCTCACAAACTGACCAAGCGGCTGACCGAAGTACGCAAGAACGGCAAGCTGCCCTATCTGCGTCCCGACGGCAAGAGCCAGGTCTCGGTGGAGTACGACGAGAATGGCAAGCCTGCCCGCATCGACGCGGTGGTCATCAGCAGCCAACATGCCGAGAGCGTCAGCAATGAAGATCTGCATGCCGACATTCTCAAGCATGTGATCCAGGCCGTGCTGCCCGCCGAGCTGCTCGACGAGCACACCAAATATCACATCAACCCCACAGGCCGCTTCGTTATCGGCGGACCCATGGGCGACACCGGCCTGACCGGACGCAAGATCATCGTAGATACTTACGGTGGCGCGGGCCGTCATGGCGGCGGCGCCTTCAGTGGCAAGGACGCGACCAAGGTCGATCGTTCCGCGGCTTACATGGCGCGCTACATCGCCAAAAACATCGTTGCCGCCGGCCTGGCCGACCGCGCTGAAGTCCAGCTTGCCTACGCCATCGGCGTGGCTGAGCCGGTCAGCGTACTGGTCACCACCTTCGGCACCGGCAAGATCGCCGAAGCCACTCTGACCGAACTGGTGCGCAAGAACTTCTCGCTGAACCCCAAGGGCATCATCGAGAGCCTGAACCTGCGCCGCCCGATCTATCAGAAGACCGCTGCCTACGGCCACTTCGGCCGCACCGAGCCTGAATTCACCTGGGAAGCGACCGACAAGGCCGCCACTCTGGCCGAACAGGCCGGCATCGCGCTGGCTGCCAAGTAAGCTGGGTTCTCTCCCGGCAGCTTCACCCATGGGACTCCTCGGAATCGGGGAGTCCCATTGCTTTTTTCGCTCTGCAACGTCCATGGACTAGAATGCTTGCGGGGCGACCTGTCTCTAGAAGCCATCCGTACCATCCGCTCGCTCCAGGAGATATTTATGCGCATTCCCGTAATAGCTGCCCTTCTGCTCGCCGCCGCCGCTCTGGTCACAGCTCAAAGCACCGCCACCACTCCCTGGGACTTTGAAGGTAAGCGGGGCGCTCTGGTGTGGGGAAAGCTGGACCCGGCCTACAAGAGCTGTGGACAGGGCCATCAGCAGTCGCCTATCGACATTCGTGGTGCACATCTGAACAAGGCGCTGCGCCCACTGGAGTTTCACTACATCGCCGGGCCGGTGCGGATGGAGAACAACGGCCATACTGTCGTGGTGTACGTCGATCCAGGCAGCTATATGGTGGCAAATGGAGTTCGCTACGATCTGGTGGAGTTCGACTTCCACCACCCCAGCGAAACTGCCGTCAAAGGCAAGCTCTCCGACATGGAGATCCACCTGCTGCACAAGAGCGCCGACGGCAAGCTGGCGATCCTGGCGATTCGCCTGGCCGAGGACGTCTCCAACCCCAACGCCACTCTGGCCACACTTTGGCAGCATCTGCCCCGGAAGTCCGGCGTCAACGCGAAGCTGACCGAACTGGTGAACCCCGGCGGCCTGCTGCCCGCCGACCGCGGATACTGGAGTTACGACGGCTCGCTCAGCACTCCGCCCTGCACCGAAGGCGTTCGCTGGTTTGTGCTGGAACAGGAATTAGGTCTGAGTCGTGACCAATTGCGCTACTTCGCCTCGCTCTACAAGGTCAACACACGGGCATTGCAGGATTCGCATGGACGGCGCATCGAGGCGAATGAATAAAACAGGGAACAGGGAACAGGGATCAGGGCGCACTCCAGTCAGTTTGCATCTTGCCTTGAGCGGCAGATACAGGTGTTGCATTAAGAGCATCACCTGAATAGAATCTCCTATGAGTCGACGCGGTGATCTTCGCAAGGATTCCGACTACGAAACTCGATTTCGTTGTGCCGGCGGCATCGGCATCCTTCGCGAAGAGGTATGGGTCAACAGTAAAAACGAGGTTGCTCAATACAATCTTGCATTTCTGTTGCCGCACCTTTCCCGGATCGACAAAGGCCGCGTATTGGACTACGACAATGCGCACGGCATCCACGAGCGTCATTACCTGGGCGAGGTGCAGCCTGTACCGTTCAACGGGTATTTGGCAACCGCAAAGCGTTTTTTTCGGGAGGCAGAGGCCATCAGGAGAAGCTATGAAGACTAAAGTGTTCCAGGACGGTTTTGAGGGCCACGTGCAGCGCTCTCTGGAGCGCGCCGCAAAGCGGGAGCATGGTGAGCCGCTTGAAGCGGAGAAGATCATCACCTTTGCGGACCCGCTTGACATGATCGAGTGCCTGACGGCGCAACGCGTTCGAATCTGCCAGGTGATCCGGAAGAAGCGGCTCAGCATTTCATCGCTTGCGGAGGAACTGGGACGCAACCGGGGCTCGGTAACCAGGGATGTGAACAAGCTCAAGAAGTTTGGGCTGCTGCGCCTCTCGGAGCAAGTCAATCCTGGACATGGAGTTGTTCAAATCGTTGAACCGATCGCGCAGAAGTTCGAGATGCGCATCGCCCTCTAAGCCAGCACGTCCAGAGTCAAAACCAGGCCCTCGTCTTCGGCGAGGGCTTTTACTACGGTCAAATCAGGGATCAGATGGTGGGCTGCTTCCAGATCTTCGACGGAATGCGAGAAGGTCGTCGCTATCACCGTGCAGCCAGCCGCCCGTCCTGCCTGAGAACCGGAGGCGGCGTCTTCGAAGACCACGCAATCGGCGGGATCGAAGCCCAATAGAGCTGCTCCAGCCAGATAGGGGTCGGGGTGGGGCTTGCCATTGGCGACCTGATCGGCGGTGATGAAGCGCTCCGGCACGGGGACTCCCGCGGCCGCCATGCGCACGCGGGCCAGACGCTCGGTAGCGCTGGTCACAACCGTCCAGCGCTCACTGGGCAAGGACGCCAGGAACTCCGCAACACCGGCGAGGATGTGCACGCCTTCGGTGTCTTCCACTTCCATATCTTCGATGATGGTGTTTTCGGCTTCGGCATCCAGATCGGGACGCAGGCGGCGCACTGTATCGATGCTGCGGCAGCCATGCACGATGGCCAAAGCCGCTGCCGGATCGACGCCACGCATCTGACACCAGCGGGTCCAACAACGCTCCACCGAGCCCAGAGACGAGATCAGAATCCCGTCCATATCAAATAAAACGCCCTGGCAATGAATCTGAAGAGAGGAAACAGGGGAAGAAGACATGGTTCTATTGTAGGGAATCATGCCTAAAAGTGTGGAACATCCCATCTTCACTGGCGCGCGTGAACCAAACCGCACGCTAAAAGCTAGCAGCTAGAAGCTAGAGGCTTCTTCTTCCGTTCGCCGAAAATACCGCTTGGCGCGCGCCACGTCCTTCATGATCTGGGCCTTGAGCGCTTCGGGCGAGGGCCAGGTCTTTTCGCCGCGCAGACGAAAGAGGAACTCCTGCTCGATGGGGGTCTCTTCGTCGATATCGATGGGCTCAAAGTTCAAAATGTAGGATTCAACGGCAAAGGAGGCTTCGCCGAAGGTGGGCCGGTTGCCGACGTTGGTGACGGCCTGAAAGCTGTGGCCCGCGATATTCATCCGGGTGACGTAGACGCCGAAGGCGGGCAGCAGACCTTCATAAGCGGCCAGATTGACGGTGGGAACCAGCAAGCGTGTGCCGATGCCGCGTCCCCGCGCCTGGGTGGAGAGCACGGCAAAGGGACGACCCAGCATCCAGCGGGCGCGGGTCAGGTCGCCTGCGGCGATGCGCTCGCGAATCGCGGAACTCGATACTTCCATCCCGCGTACGCAGACCGGCTCGTGAACATGAACGGCAAAGCCCAGTTCCGCGCCCATGTGGGACAACTCGGCAACTCCAGCCTGGGCGCGATGGCCAAAGCGGAAGTTTCCGCCCTCATGCAGGCTGCGCACCGAGAGCGCGTCCACCAGAATCGTGCGGACAAAATCCTGAGCGGAGAGCGCGGCCAGCGCGGCGTCGAAGGGCAGCGCCAGAACCGCGTCGATGCCGGTCTCGGCCAGAAGTCGCGCCCGCTCGGCCAGCGGCGTCAGGATCGGCGGAGCGCTGGGGGGATGAAGAAACTGTTCGGGGTGGGGATCGAAGGTGATTGCCACGGCTCTAGCCCCCAATGTGCGCGCTTCATCAACAATCGCGGAGAGAATCTCGCGATGGCCCAGGTGCACACCGTCGAAGTTGCCGATGGAGACAACGCTGGGACCTGCGGGAATTTCGGCAATCGAGCGGTATATCGGGATCATTGCGGTCCTAAGTCAACGGGAAAACTGAGGCCATCATGGGCCAGACGAACCCCGTCGGGGAGGGTCTGGTTGGTGGCTTCGTGGCCCAGTTCATGAGCGATGTGGGTAAACCAGGTCTGCCGCGCACCGATACGCTTCGCCCATCCCAGCGCCTGCTCCACCGTGGAGTGGCTGGGGTGGGGCTTGTAGCGCAGGGCGGAGAGGATCAAGCAGTCCAGTCCTTCCAGCAAAGAAAAGCTCTCTTCGGGAATCCCGCTCACATCGGTCAGATAGGCGACTTTGCCCACGCGGAAGCCGGCAATCTCCATCTGCCCATGGCGAATCGGGACGCGCAAAAATTCTACGCCGTGAACCGTCGTGCGCTCTGTCAGAGGATGGAGTTGGACTTTGGCGCGGTTGGGATAGGTGGCGTTGGGAGAGAAGGTGTAGTCGAAGACCCGCTCCAGCACTTCGGTCGCTTCTTCCGAGGCGTAGAGGGGGATGGGTCCGCCCTCGCGAAAGACGGTGAAGCTGAGCGGGCGTAGGTCGTCCAGGCCGAAGACGTGGTCAGCGTGGCCATGGGTATAGAAGACCGCATCAACGCGGGTCAGTCCAGTGCGCAGCGCCTGCTCGCGGAAGTCCGGGCCGGTGTCGATCACCACCACCCGCTCCTGGGAGCTTGCTGTCTTTGGAGCATCCGACGAGGAGGAAAAATCCTTCCAGCGCAGCAGCACGGAGGGGCGCAGGCGCTTGTCGTGGGGATCCGCCGAGGTACATACGGCGCACCGGCAGCCCAGCGTGGGAACCCCCATCGAGGTTCCCGTTCCCAGGAATGTAAGCTGACCTTGCATCGCTCTAGCGAATTCCGCCTGGAGGAGGCGGCTGAACGCCCTGCATGCTGATCATGCTGGTCAGTTCCAGGAAGGCCATGCGCACATCGAAGAGCACGGTCTGCAACATGCGCTCCTCGGACTCGTTGAGGTTGCCCCTGGTCTTCTCCGCCAGAACATCCAGCAGGTCGATGGTGGTGCGCGCGCCCAGAATATCCACGCGGGGCCGCTGCCCCTCCTGGGTTCCAGCGCCCATCTGGATCATGGCCGAGACGTAGATCTGCTGCACCAGATTTTCGAAGACGACCGGCGGCGGCGCGCCCATGGCGGGGTTCTGCGCCCGGATCAGCTCTTCCAAGCGCTTCGCCGCACTGTCATAGGCCATCTTCTGCTTTTGGCTCTCTTCGGCCGAGGGCGCGGGGGGCAGTTCGGGCTGCGCTTCCTGCTCTTCGGCCGCTTCAGGCTCGACTGCAGCAGGCTTGGGGGCCACCAGCTGCGGTCCGGCAGAGGGCACGGTCGGTTCAGAGGCCGTTTCCTTGTGGCTCTCGTGTTCTTCTTCCGCCTTCATCTTGCGGCGGTCAATGACTTCAAACTTCGGGGTATCGCTCATCGTTTCCTGCGTCCATTCTGCTTTTCTGATTTACCAAATGCTAACTTGCCAACCTGCCGACTCGCTGACCCGCTACTCCAGGCCCAACGGTACAGCCAAAACTCTCGCGCTTCCCTGCCCTTCGCCCACCGTATAAGTCAGCGGCTGGCGGCGCAACTCGGCTTCGCCGCGAATCATGGCCAAGGCCAGACGGCGCAACCCGCCGGGCAACTCCACGGCGCTGGTGATCGTGCCCGCGGGAGCATCGGCCCCAGCGGCGTTTTGAAAGGTCAGTTCCGTACCCGGAGCGGGCAAAGGCCCATCCAGCTCCAGTTGTCGAAGCTGGCGATGAACGCTGCCACGGGAGCGAATCCGTTCCACAATCTCCTGGCCCAGATAGCAGCCCTTGGTGAAGTGCAGCGCCCGCATCTGACCGGTCTCCTGAGGCAGGTCGCGCTCCACCATGTCAACGCCGTAGGTGGGAATGGCCTCGGCGATGCGCAGAGCTTCCAGAGCCTCCGCGCCAACCGGAGTCGCACCGGCCTGCTGCAAGGCGGCCCAAAGGGTAGGAATCTGCTCGGTTCTCAACCACAGTTCGTAGTGCGGGCCATAGCCGCGCAAAAGAAGCAGCGGCTGGCCCGCCCATTCCGCACGCAGGCTGGTCAGCGCCTCGGGCAGCACGGGCAAGCCCAGTTTTTTCAATACCTCGGCAACTTTTGGACCACTCAGGCCCAACGCCGACTCTTCGCCGAGCGGGAGCAGTTCCACATCGTCCATGATGATGAAGCGGTCGAAGTGGGTGAGGAGCTTCTCCACCTGATCGGCGGCTATCTCCAAGTCCAGATTGTCGGAGTCTTGCCCGACGCCCTCGCGCCAGACGTACAACTCGCCCTGAATCCGGCCCTGGGCGTTGAGCACCAGGTTCCAGGCTCCGGCATTGGCGGTCAATCCGCTCACGGTATTGGTCACCATGCCGCTCAGCCAGCGAAAGCGGTCTTCGCCGCGCACCGCAATGCGGCGCATCCAGCCCAGATCGTAGGCGGCTGCGCCGGTGGTCAATGCCACCCATTCCTTTTCTGGAGCGTCCAAGCTCTGCGGCGTCTGCACGCCACGATAGGCGACCAGCGGCACAGTCGCGTAAGCGAGCGAGGCAGCAAGCGGGGTGGCGAGAACAGCCGGGGAAGGCGCGGATAGGGTCATAGAAGTAGAGATTCCGGGGACGGACGCAAAGATTCCTCCCCTTTTTCCCTCCATGTGAAGGAAAAAGAAGAAAAAAGCCTGCCGAGCCGCATCCTGATTATAGCCTTGGAAGAAACCATGCGGCGACCAGAGCCGCTCCGGAGAGAGACGATGATCGAGCACCAGCGCACAATGAGTCGCACCCGGACCAGATGGTTTTTCTTGCTTCCTGCTGTTCTTGCTCTTGCTGCAATCGGCGCGGCACAACAACCCGGCGTTAGCGCGCCGTCCAATGCTGAAAAAAGCCACATCAGCCCGGACCAGGCCAAACAGCTCTTCGGGCTGGTGGACCAGCTGATTCAGTTCTCGTCTCAGGAGAGCGGTCTGCCCATCAAGGGCGTAGTCAAGCGCCAACTCACCAACCGCACCGCCGTCGAAGCCTATCTCAAAGAAAAATTCGATGAGGACGAGGGGACCAAACGGCTGCAAAGCAGCTCCATTGTGCTCAAGAAGTTTGGCTTGCTGGACCGTGACTTTGAGTTGAAGCCCTTTTTATTGGCCCTGCTCAAGGAGCAGATCGAGGCCTATTACGACTCCAAGACTAAAAGCATCTACCTGCTCGACTGGGTGGACATCGACGAGCAGAAGCCGGTGCTGGCCCACGAACTGACCCACGCCCTGCAAGACCAGCATAGCGATCTGGAGAAGTGGAGCGACCAGACCCCGGACAACGTCTCGCTCAACTACGCGCAAGACACCGACCACCTGGCCCGCGACGAGATGGACACTGCCCGCGACGCCGTCGTCGAGGGTCAGGCCACCGCGGTGATGATGGACTACATCCTGAAGCCCATGGGCAAGAGCCTGATCAAGGACCCCGAGGTGATGGATGCGATGAAAGAGCAGATGGACGGCGCGGGCGACTCGCCGGTGATGGCCCGCGCGCCGCTGCTGCTCTCCGAGTCGATGCTCTTTCCCTATCGCGAGGGGCTCAGCTTCACCCAGGATCTTTGGATGGATCAAGGCCAGGCGGCGGCCTTTGCCGGAGCCCTGGACCGTCCCCCCACCTCCAGTTGGGAGATCATGAATCCCCGCGAGTACGAGCACCACCACCAGCCCTCGGTGCCGCTGCTGCCCAACATTCATCCCCTGGTGGACAAGCTCTACAAGCCTTACGACATCGGCCAGATCGGGCAGCTCGATGTGCACATTCTGACCACGCTTTTCGGCGGCGAACAGGCAGCCAACGACCTGACGCCCGCCTGGAATGGCGGACTCTATTGGGCCGGGCAGTTGCGTTCGGCCAAGACTGAAGCCGAACAGGCCAGCACCAAGTCGATTGCTTTCTTTTATCTTTCCACGTGGAAGAACGAGGCCTCGGCGCAGGCCTTTGCCCAGGTTTACGCCAACAATCTGGGGCGTAAATATTCCGGGCTCAAGGAACTGCCCGCGGCGGCCAGCGCTACCGAGACCGTTGGGGACGTGGAGCAGCTCTACACCAGCAGTGAAGGTCCGGTGCTGATCGTGACGCGCGGCAAGATGGTCTTTGTCGCGGAGAGCTTCGACCTGCCGTTGGCGCATAAACTGGCCGCACTGCTGCTCGACGCACAAGGCTCGGGCGAGTTGCAGAGCGCGAGACTCGCAGAGCCTGACCTGCGTGGGTCGCAGAGGCTTGATTCCAACAGACTGCAACCGTTGACGGCTGGACTGGTCCGCTTCTTTTCGGAGTGTGGGGTAATGAAGGCGGCTGTAGCCGCAGGGACGCGCTCTGCCCGGTAGGGTTTTCCATTCATAAAAAGGGGACAGCCGATGAGAGGCTGTCCCGTTGTCTTGCTGACCGGCTTCGTCAGCTATTGATCGTCCCCACCCAGCAGCGACCCCATAATGCCGCCCAGCAGTGCGCCACCGGCCATGCCGCCGACGCTGGATGGGCGCGACTCGCCCTGCGGCAGATATTCGGCGATCTGGTGGGCCAGACGCGAGATGGGCAGGGTTTGCAGCCAGACCGTTCCCGGCCCGGAGAGTTCGGCCAAAAAGATGCCGTCGCCGCCGAAGATCATGTTTTTGATGCCGGGAACCATGGTGATCTGGAAACCTACAGAGGTCTGGAAAGCGCCCACATGGCCGGGATGCACACGCAGCACTTCGCCGGGGGCGAGATTCTTCTGGATCAACTCGCCGGAGAGTTCCAGCCACGCCGTTCCCTGCCCGCTCACCCGTTGCAGGATAAAGCCGTTTCCGCCAAAAACGCCCGCGCCCAGCGACTGCTGAAAGCCCATCCCGATGGCCACCTGCGGCGTGGCACAGAGAAAGCCGTGGCGATGGACCATGTACTCCGCTCCCGGACCGACTTCGACCGGCACAATGTGCCCTGGAACCTTGGTGGCAAAGGCCACCTGGCCGGGATACTGGTAGGCGCGATACTCGGTCATGAAGAGGCTGCCGCCGCCGGCTACCCGCTTGAGGATGCCAAAGAGACCTCCGCCACCACCCATCTGGGTGTGGGTGGTCATCTGAATCGATGCGGTCATCCAGGAGAGTTCGCCGCTCTCGGAAAACACGCTCTCATTGGGGTCAAGCTGCACTTCCAGAACCGGCATGGTGGTGCCCAGAATCCGCGTCTGCATGGGTGAATCCTCCTCTATAGAGGTCAGTGTATCCGCATGGCCAGCTTACGACGAAAAAGAGAGGTGAATTCCTGCGATTCACACTTGCAAACGTGCCGGATTCGACGCACTATGAAGCCAGAGAGAAGCCCATGCCGCTTGCTACCAGCGCCACCACCGAAGCACTCGCCAATACACTTGCATCCCTGCGCGGACTCACGCCGGATGAGGCGGTGGCCACAGCCTTGCGCGCGGAGTTGGATCGCGAGACTAAAACTACTGTTCATCGCAACCCTGGCGGCCAAATAGAACCATCCGTAGCTGAGATCCTGGATCGAGTGCGGCGTCTAGGTCCATGGGATGGGCCCGACAGCGCCCAACTCACCGATGAACTTTATGATGCCGCGGGGCTGCCCCGCTAGATATTTTCCTGATGGTAATCGACTCATCGGCGCTGTTGGCGATTCTTCTCAATGAAGCGGAAGCCTCCGATTTTCTGCATCTCATCAAGAACGCAACATTCCGCCAAATTTCGGCAGCAAGTTTTCTCGAAACTGGAATGGTTCTCCACCGCGACGCCACCGGTGGAAGACTAAAGATCTTTGAAGAACTCGTCGCCGAACTGCAAATAGCCATCACGCCAGTAACCGAGCAGCTAGCTCGATCTGCTCTGGATGCCTTCTCTCAATTCGGCAAAGGAAGCGGGCATCGCGCAGGCCTGAACTTTGGCGACTGCCTGGTGTACGCTCTGGCCAAAACCAGTAACGAACCTCTTCTCTTTAAAGGCAATGACTTTAACCATACTGACATTCCAAAATCGGTCTAACCTTCCAACCCCTCCGCCAACTCCGTCAGCCGTTGCCGGGCCATCTGGCCGACGGCGCGCAAGGAGTACTTGATCTTCAGTTGCCGCGCACCCTCCCGCGCCTGTTGCTCGGCCTGTTCCCGGTTCTCGTAGACCGAGCGCATCAGCGCAGCGGCATGCTCGATATTCGGCGCAGCCCACAGCATCTCGGGGCTGAAGGAGAAGAGACCAATCTTGTTTTCTTCGCGGGGAGCGGTCAGTTCGTAGTCCACCAGGTGGTGATAGCGGGCGTCGAGGTAGTCCATCGGCCCGGAGTAGCCGGTGGCGATTACTGGAATACCACTGGTAGCCGCATCGAAGAGCGGATAGCACCAGCCCTCGCCGCTGTGCAGCGAGACGTAGCAGTTGGCGCGCTGCGAGAGGGTGGTCAGTTTTTCTTCCGGCCAGATCTCACTGCAGATGCGGATACGCTTCTCGACCTGACAACGTTCCGGTCCGCCGGCCCGGTTGATGGCCGCCGATATCTGCGCGAGCGCGGTGAACTGCGGGACAAAGGAAAAACGGGTCTTGAGCACCAAAATCACATTGGGTTCATCCGGGTAGGCGCGCAAAAAGGCCTCGATGACCCCAGGCAGGTTTTTGCGCTCCTGCCAGGTGGCGACGCTGAGAAAGACAAAGTCGGATTCCTGGAGGTGGAGGCCCTCATTCAGCTCCGCGCGGTCGGAGGCGGCAAAGCAGCGCACCGGCACGGGATGGGGAATCTGCGTGACCGGCACGGAAAGCTGCTTGCGGAAGTTCTCCACGTTGTAGCTACAGGGAACCCATACCTCGATGGCGCGATTCAATGCCTCGACATACGCTGAGGGCAGGGTGTCGGCCTCCCAGGTGGTCATTACAATCATCCGCGGCGGAGGGTCTTCCATGGTGACAATGCCGCTTGGCTCGGTATGGCAGAGGTGAAACTGGGGGTCAATTTCGAGATCGAGCAAGGAGAGAGCCAGCGGATCGGGCACAAAACGGCGCTCCATCGTGCTGAGATTGACGACCGACATGGCGATGGAAGCACTATGCAGGGCATGAAGATAGGCACGGGAAGCCGCCCCGTATCCGGTGGGTGCGAAGAAATATCCGCCAAATGCGATGCGCAATGCTCGGTCTTGCAATGTCTTCTCCTGCTCCTGTACTTCCCGCTGCGCCAGACCGCCCATTTGCGCCAAAAATGGCTTCCCACCCGCTTGGACGAAGTTAACCTGAATCGGTTGTTCTCTGCAAAAGAAATAAGCGCTGTTCATCCCACCAGGGGCATTCATGCCCCTGTTCCCTCCGGGCATAGGCCAAACAAGAAGACGCAATCAGGTAAAGCTCCAAAAGCGATTGCCCTGACTGCGTGTCGATATACAGCTTCTCACACCCTTCGCTGCGCTAAACTAACAAGGCAACTGCCTGCAAATGCTGCACATTATCAGGCCCGAAGGTCCAATTACCTTGAAGGTGAGCGGCGACGTACAGTTTTCCCAACTGCAACTCCTGAGCAAGCGCGAAGGATGACCGGGAAGCTGAAAATGAGGGCAAACAGCCGGGCAGCGAAAGATTTCGGAAGCCACAGGGCGCGCTGGCGCATCTTTCTTAAGGGACGTAATGAATTCGAACGAACTGGTGCACCAAGATACGAGCCACCGCGATCAGGCCCGGCGCGACGCCTTTCACGAGACGTTGTTGAGCGCTCGTCGCACCATGGTCTTCAGCGAGATTCTTCGCATCGCCGCTGACAGCTTTCGCGCCTCCAAGCTGCGCTTTGCGCTGACCGCGCTGGGCATGGTCATTGGCACCTTTTCGGTGATCATGGTGGTCACCATCGGCCTGACCGGCAAGCAGTATGTCTTGCAACTACTGCAAAAGATCGGCACCAACTCGGTGGAGTTGGAATACGCCGGCGGCGGCGCTACAGGCTCCGAGCGCGCACAGAACAACGACTACCTCACCCGCGAAGACGAAAAGGCCGTGCTGGCGCAGTTGCCCGGCGTCATGTTCTCCTCGCCGATTCTGGAGATGCACGACCGCATCAGCTTTGGCGGCGGCATGGTCAAGGACACACTGGTGCTGGGCGTCAGCCCGCAATACCAGAACATTCGCAATTTGCTGGTGCCGGTGGGGCGCTTTCTTGACGATAACGACGATACCGGGCACATGAAGTGCGCCGTGGTCACGGAGATGTTTGCCCGCGAGCGATACGGCAGCTCGGATGCCGCAGTCGGTCAATCCTTTGAGATCAGCGGCATACCCTTCACCATCATCGGGGTCTTCAAGGAGAGCGTGAACGACTTCGGTCAGTCGGAGATCGCCGACCAGACGATTCTGATTCCCTACTCCGTAGCCCGCTATTTTACCGGCACGGAGGACGTGAAGCAGATCTACTTCTCCATGCACAGCATGGATGAGGTACCGTCCGCGGCCAAGGAGATTCATCGCATCGTGCAGGCCCGCCACCACTCCGGCTCGGTCTACAACGTGCAGACGCTGGCCGAGCTGCTGACCACCGCGGCCCAGATCGCCAATGCTTTGACCGCGGTGCTGGTGCTGGTGGCTGCCGTCACGCTGGCAGTAGGCGGCGTGGGCATCATGAACATCATGCTGGCCAACGTGCGTTCCCGCATCCGCGAGATCGGCATCCGCAAGGCGCTTGGTGCGACCTATCGAGAGATCCGACTGCAATTTCTGGCCGAGGCGGTGATCATTTCGCTTACTGGTGGCATTGTGGGAACTATTCTGGGCCTGGGCGTACCGCTTTCGGTGCGCTTCTTCAGTAGCTATGACCTGCCCATCTCCGGCTGGTCGGTAGCCATCGCGCTGGGCTCGGCCGTTCTGGTGGGTGTCATCTTCGGCACCGTACCTGCTACCCGCGCCGCGCAACTGGACCCGGTGGAGTCGCTGAAGTACGAGTAGGGCTGATCGAAGTACTGCAATCTCCATTTCCCGATGCGGAACGCACAGAGTTCTACCTTTGCGAATAATGTAAGGAGTATAGTGATGGTGGTAAGGAGCTTTTCGCCATGGCCACCATTGCAAAACCTCGTATTGCTCCAGTGATGACCGCCAAGGTCACCAGCAAGGGCCAGATCACGATCCCCGTCGAGATCCGAAGGACCATGGGAGTTCGGCCGGGAGACAGTGTTCGTTTCGAGGCCAAAGAAGATGGCATTCGTGTTCTCCGCAATACACAAGAAAACCCTTTTGAAAAATGGCGCGGCATCGGAGGGTTTCCTGGCATGGGCAAGGGACGCGAAGCCATTTTGACCTATTTCAGGGAGATGCGCGGCCATGACGATCTCGATTGACGCCAATGTCCTCGGCGCTCTGTGGAACGACAACGAACTGATGAATCCTGCCGTCACCCAGCTCCTAGGCGATCTCATGCAGCGAGATCAGCTTCTTGTCTCGGGAATCGTCTACGCAGAGTTGATGGCCGGCCCCCTGCGCAAGGAATCCAATCTGGACCTTTTCTTTCAAGAGACTGGAATCGTAGTGGATTGGAGCCTGGAAGAGAATATTTTCCGAGAAGCGGGGCGAGCCTATGCGGAATATGCCAGGCGGCGAAGGAAAGACGGCAAACCAGACCCACGGCGTATCCTTGCCGATTTCATGATCGGAGCACATGCTCTGGTGCGCGGCTATTCCTTGCTCACCATTGACGATCAGCACTTCAGAACAGCATTCCCCAAACTCAATGTTATTCCGGTATAGATTATCGGCGTAATGTCTGTCCCAGTTTATCTGTTGATCAATACAAGGGTTAGATCTGAATCAGACTGTTTTCCGCCCGTTCCGCGATCAGCACCGGAATCCCATCGACAATTGGGTAGGCGCGCTGGCAGTCGGTGCAGACCAGCCGGTCTTCGCCAAGAAAAAACCTGCCCAGACATGCCGGGCAGGCCAATCGATCCAGTTGTGATGCGTCGAAATACAGGTTCTCGGCCATAACAGACTACTCTGCCGCTTCCGCGGGAGCAGACGAGGAGTCCGCGCCACGCTTGCGGCGGCCTTCGAAGGCTCGCTCCATGCCGGCGTTGGTGCCGGCCTTGGCGAACTCGTAGGCTACGCGAATGCCGTTGTAGATGGCGCGGTCGTTGGAGGAACCGTGGCCGATGATGCAGATGCCACGCACTCCAAGCAGCGGCGCGCCGCCGTATTCCCGGTAATCCAGGCGGTGGCGGAACTCGTTGAAGGCCTTGCGGGAGAGCAACGCTCCCACCTGCGCGGTGACGGTGCGGGTCAGCGACTCGCGCAGTACCTCGCGCACGAAGCGGCCCACGCCCTCGCTGGTCTTCAGCGCCACGTTGCCCACAAAGCCGTCGCAGACAATCACATCAGCCAGGCCGCTAAAGATGTCGCGTCCCTCGACGTTGCCGATGAACTTGATGGGCAGCGCCTTGAGCAGCGGAAAGGCTTCGCGGGTAAGGTCGTTACCCTTGGATTCCTCTTCGCCGATGGAGAGCAGACCCACGCGCGGCTCTTCGATCTTGAGCACGGTGCGGGCATACATCTCGCCCATCAGGGCAAACTGTTCCAGATTGTGCGGCTTGCAGTCCACGTTGGCGCCCACGTCGAGCAGCACGCAGGGGTTTCCCGTGGAACTGGGCATGGGGTTGGCCAGCGCTGGACGATCAACACCCGGCATCGCGCCCAACACCATCTTGGCCGTAGCCATGGCGGCGCCAGTGTTGCCCGCGGTCACGAAGCCGGCAGCATGGCCCTCACGCACCAACTTGAGGCCAACTCGCATGGAGCTGTCCTTTTTGGTGCGCACGGCCTGCGCCGCCTTCTCCTCCATGCCGATGCGTTCGGAGGCATGGTGGATGACGATGGGCAGATCTTCGTTTTCCAGATGTTCGTCGAGGAGATCACGCAGCTGCGCCTCCGGCCCAACCAAATGGACACGGACGGGCAGAGCCCGGCAGGCGAGAATCGCCCCCCGGATCTCCGGCTCTGGTGCATTGTCGGCGCCTACGGCGTCAAGAACGATATCGATGAGCATCGGTGCTCGCCCAAGCAAAAACAGAGACAATGTATCCCGAAACCCAACCACTCAAGTCGGCGCGACCATCAGGGAGCGACGACCATCCAGAGTGCATTTCAGGAAACAGGCTCTCTGGTTTTGCTTTAGTTGGCTACTTCCTTGACGTCGAGGACGGCGCGGCCCTTGTACTCGCCGCACTTGGGGCAGGCGCGATGGGGCAGCTTCTTCTCGTGGCAGTTGGGGCACTCGGAAACGCCGGTGGCGGTGAGGAAGTCGTGAGAGCGACGCAGGGCGGTGCGGCGCTGTGAGTGGCGCCGTTTCGGATTAGGCATGGTGAAATTCCTTTCGTATCTCCGCCCGCTTTCCTCCCGCGCGACAACCGATCCTTGCGGAACGGTGCTGGCGATTGGGGCAGAGCGCCCTCCCTTTCGGAGGGTCTGAATTCATTTGGACTCGATCTGGCTACGAAGTCCGGCCAGTGCTTCCCAGCGGGGGTCGGATGGACCCTCATCGCAGGAACAGCTCTGACTATTGCGGTTCACACCGCAGCGCGGGCAGAGTCCCTTGCAGTCATCCTTGCACAACGTTCTGACTGGCAGGGCCAAAAGCACCTGCTCGCGCAGCACATCTTCGAGCAAAAGACTGTCCTTTAGATAATACCCGATTTCCGTATCTGATGCAGAGATGGCCCGTTCGGCCGCTCCGGCATCGGCGCCAATGGGACGGAAAATCAGGTCATAATCGGCTTCGACAGGCGTCGCCACCGGTTCGATGCAACGCGCGCAGGGAACCTGAAAGTTGCCGCTCAGCTTCCCGCGCAGGCGAATGTCGGCCACAATATCCTTGGGCCCGCGATGCTCGTGCAGCACTTCAGCCAGGCCGCTGGCCGCCAACACGCCGACCTGCTCGGCCTCTTCGCCAAAGTCGATCGCTCCGGCCTGCAACTGCAGGTCGTATTCAATCGGCTCCCGCTCCAGTTCACTTACGATGAATTCCATACTATGAGCCTACGGCGCACCTCCGACGGCGTCAATGGACTTTTACAGAGCTGCTCGCGGGAAGGGCTTTGCATTCTATTCAATGAGAAACTATTCCGGCAGGGAAACACCTTTCCCCTCCCGTTGAAGATTCCGGCACGCAAGTGAGTTCTAAACACCGAAGTACTCAAGTCCGGGGGGAAAGCGCCGATGTAAAGAGAGGATTGTTTTTGAAAGGGCATCTGGCATGGATTGGCTCAAAAATCTACCTGTTTCACGCAAGTTCCTCTATGCATTTGGCATCGTGTGCGGACTTTGCATACTGCTTGGCGCGTATACGTCCGTCACTTTCCGTGGGATCGCCACCAAGAGCGTGGATGTGAGCGACAACTCGTTTCCCAAGGTACTTGTCTTGTCCGCTATGCGCGGAGGCGCCAATACCGTTCGGCGAGAGGATCTGGAGTTGCTGCTCTGTCAGACTCCGGCCTGCACCACCGACCACGGCTCCAAGCGCCAAAAGGGGCTGGAAGATTACCAGTCCGGCTTGAAGAAATATGAACCGCTAATCAGCTACCCTGGTGAAAAAGAGAACTTTCAGAAGTTTTCGTCCACGTTTTCCCAATATATTGATGCCAGTACCCGCGCCAACGCGCTGCTGGCAGCAAGCAAGACGGGCGATGCGCTGGATCTGATCACCGCCGATGCGACCATGGCCTTCTTCACGACGGCGATGACCAGCCTGGACGACGATCTGGCCCTGAACGCCAAGTACGGCTCTGAGGACTCCCAAGGCGCAGCCGGCGCCAGCACCAGCGCGACCTGGATCGGCATCGTAGCGACCCTGATCATCGTGGCGCTCTGCGCCTTGACCGGTTCGATGCTCACCAAATCCATTGCTCCGGCATTGCAAGCCGCTACCGCAGCTCTGGAGCGGGTTGCCGAGAAGGATCTGACGGTGAATGTGGACGATTCAGGCACGGACGAGATTGGACGCCTGAATACGGCTCTGAACACCAGCGTCGCCTCGATGCGCAAGGTGCTGATCTCGGTGGCGCAGGGAGCGGAGACGCTCTCGGCGGCTACCACCGAGATGAGCGCGCGCTCCATTGAGACTGCCGGCAATGCCAATACCCAGTCCAGCAAGACCAATCAGATCGCAGCCGCAGCCCAGGAAATGACGGCAACCATCGGCGAGATCAGCCACAACGCTGAAACCGCCGCCAGCGCCAGTCGCGTCTCTGCCGACACCGCCAGTCAGGGTGGAGCAGTCATGCAGGCCGCAGCGGCCACCATGGAGAAGATCGCCGCCGCCACCAGCACCGTCTCCGCGAAGATGGATTCGCTGGCTCGCCGCTCCGAGGAGATCGGCAAGGTGGTCAGCGTCATTCAGGAGATCAGCGAGCAGACCAACCTGCTGGCTCTGAACGCCGCCATCGAAGCCGCCCGCGCCGGAGAGCATGGCCGCGGATTCGCGGTTGTCGCCGGCGAAGTTCGCCGCCTGGCCGAGCGCACCAAGGGCGCAACGGAAGAGATCGCCAGCACCATTCGCAGCATTCAGGAGGAGACTCGCGAAACGCTGCAGGTGATGGAAGACAGCCGGACCGCCGTTGAGAATGGTCTCGGTGAGACGGCCCATGCTCGCAAGAGCCTGGAAGCCATCATCGACTCCTCCAAGCAGGTTGAGCATCAGATTCATCTGATCGCTTCAGCCGCTACCCAACAGACTGCTGCGTCGAGCGAGATTGCCGAGTCTGCCGGGCAGATCTCACAGCTTTCCACCGAAAACGTGCATGGCGCCGAAGAGGCGGTCGAGGCTCTCAAGAACCTCGCCTCCCTGGCCAGCGACCTGGACGGCATGATCCGCCAGTTCCATCTGGAGACTGGACGGCCGGCCTCCAACAACTTCAAGAACAACTCCAGCAAGCCCCGTCCCTCCTATGGCTCGGGAATGCGCAACGTTTAACGATCCACAAAGAAAAGGGCGGCAGACCGGTCTCCGGTTTGCCGCCCTTTTTTCTTTCCCCGAAACGACACTCATTTGGACTGCACTATCCAGCAAAGTCCAAACACGCTCGCAGACTTCGTGTCCTGTAAACAAGCTCTCGCAGGGACGTAGAGGGTTGGTTTGCTATAGCAGTTGGCCCGCTTCGCGGGAATGCAAGTTGGCAGGTTAACGGGCTTCGATGTTTCACCAGCAGTTCATTGTGTCTGAAACTTGCTCAAACCAGGTAGAAGGTTCATTGCGAATTTGTCCTAGATCCAGCAGTTTGTTTCCGATATCAACCCTTGTCGAGCAGATAAGTAGTTTCATACCAATAACCTGTCATCCTGCGCAAAGCGAAGGATCGGCATTTTTCTGGCACGGCTTGGTAATGCAATCAACTGCCGGATTTAGGTTTGTAGGCATCTTTTACCCGAAAAGTGAAACGGGGTATGGACTCTCGCCCATACCCCACAAATCGCACATCGTTTGTGAATCCCGGTTATCCCCTGCGCTGGTAGGTTTTGGAGATGCGGTCATGCCAGCTAAGGTGGTCCTCGTCAAAGAGGGCCCAGGCCACGCCGAGTCCCAGAGGGGCCAGCGAGAAGAGCAGGGCGCACAGGCGGCCCATGGTGCGGGCGCGACTGGGGCTCTGATCGTCAAAAGTGCAGAGGCTGATGCCGGCATATCTCATGCCCGGTGTGGATCCGCCCAGTGCCAGAAAGACAGCCTGATAGAGAACGCCGATCACCATCAGAGCGGCAATCGCGCTGGCCTCGATCTGCTTGACGCCGGGCAGTTGGCTCATATAATTGCCTGCCACCAGGGCAGTCGCCAGAAAGACTCCCGTCATCAAGGCGCCATCGACCACTGCGGACATCAGGCGGCGGTTCATGGGAGCCAGTTGCAGGGTAAAGGAGCAGCGTGCAGTCGCTGCCTCTTCTTCGGTCTCGGCAAGAGGCTGGGCATCGAGTTCGATACCGGTCCAACGCGCCGCAACAGGCGCGGCCATGTTCTGCGCGCTGTCAGGTTCGGTGGAGATGGCGCCAGGGTCCACTTCAAAGATGCTCAGTTGCCCTTCGATGGTTTCAGACTGGCCAGCTTCGGCGAGCCGGGGACGTACTTTGCGGGTGGCTACCAGTTCCCGAGGAAACTCGATCAGATTGGCAGGAATCGGCTGGGCCGGCTCGATAGCCTCAATTGCTACCGCAGGCATGGTCTCCTGGGCAGGCCACCAATCCATCTGTGGTGCGTCCTCGTAGTCCAAAGCGCGGGAAGTATACGAGACGGACTGCTCGGTGGGAAGCGCCGGCAGATCCGGCTCCCAGCGCAGATCGAAGGAGGAGCGATCGTAGCTATCCTGCACCCAGGCTGCCGCGGAGGCAGTCAAGGCTGACTCGGGCGTGGTTTCGATGAAACGCGAGCGCTCTTGAACAGCAGAGGAAGTGAATGAAGCCATCTGCGGCTCCCACTGCGGCTCACGGGAGGCTTCCAGGTTAGCCAGGGCCTCCTGAGCCACTGCCTGCGCCTCTATGGCCACTTGCGTGGCGATGGCGGCAGCACGCACGGCTACCCGCGCTTCGGCGGCCTGCATCTGACTGTAGCTGGGAGCTTGAGCATAGCGCGCAGCCACTCGGGCGGCTGCCTGCGCGGCGCGGCTGCCGACATCGGCGCGCACCAGGGAGGGCGCTGCGGGCTGCACCGCTACAGGGCCCTTACGGCTCTTGTGTGCTGCCAGGCGGCGATTGACTTCCTGCTTCCAGGAGTCCGGTGTAGGTTGACTCAACGATGTGCTCACGGCTCCAGCATCCCTTCTGGCGCGGTTGGAAAGCTAATCAGCTCCCTGCCCGCTGTACTGGCCTGCATCTCTGGCTGAATCTGCCAGCGCGGGCGTTCATTCCTTGAAAGGGCAGAGGTCGAGGAGTAGAACAAAACGGGTTTGCCTGGTTTGGCCTCCTTGATTGCCCCGTGTGCTCGCGCTTCCTGTCCTGATATTGGGAACGAACGCAAGAGCGCATCGTTCCGAAGCAGTGACCTGAAGCCGCGCACGGCTGATCGAATGGCCCGTACCCGGTTCTGGAACCCGAATTTTCCTGTTGCCAGAGCTGAGAGGGGACAAAACCCACCAAGGTAGCCTGTTTTGCTATGCTGGCCTTGGCTCCGGAAATGCAACCTCGTCATTTAGTGTTTATCACGCTGCTGGCCCTCTGTCACCCGCAAGTTGGTGCGCAGACGTTTACCAATGCGATCCCTCCCGCTTTAAAAGGGCAGGTAAATGCATCCGGTTTTGAAACTGAACCGCAGACGGCACAAGCCGCAGGCGCTGCACTTCCCGACGATCCCAGCCAGGAGATCCTGCCCGTGGCTCAACCGGAACCGGTACCGCCCAGTGGCGAACCGATTCGCTGGGAGGCTCAGCGCCAGACCCGTATGGGCGATGAGTGGACGCTCGACGGCGCAGTTGTGGTCTATTACCGCGACTACGTGCTTCGCGCCAGCAAGGTGACCTACCATCAGTCCACGACCGAACTGGAGGCAGAAGGCCCCTTGCAGCTCGATGGCGGCCCCGAGGACGTGCATCTGACGGCCAAGCGCGGCGATATGCGCATCAACATGCATACCGGGCGGTTTTTCAACGTCACCGGCACATTGGGCGTGCGTGCCGCTGGCCGCTCCAATGTTTATTCCACGGCCAATCCTTTTCAATTCACGGGGCGGGTATTGCTACAGACAGGAGAAGGCCGCTACCGCATTGTGGATGGCACCATGACCAACTGCCGTCTGCCCCATCCCGATTGGCGGGTGATCTCGCACTCCATCGATCTGGTTGACGGCAAGGCCTCGACCACCAACTCGGTCTTCAAGTTTCTGGGTGTGCCTTTGATGGACTTGCCCTACCTGCGCCATCCCATCAACGAGATGGGACGGCAGAGTGGGCTACTGATCCCGGTAGTGAGCAACTCTTCCATCAAGGGATTTATTTTTGGCGAGCAGGTTTATTGGGTGATCAATCGCAATATGGACCTGACCGTCGGCGCAGAGTTTTACTCCAAGCGCGGCTGGGCTCCCAACGGCGATTTCCGTTACAAGGGACCGGGTCTGGACCATCTCACCGCCCGCTGGAATGCCCTGCTGGACCGTGGCGTAGAGGGAACGATTGCCGCCACGTCCACCACACCAGCCACAACCGGGCTGGTCAATCAGGGCGGCGTGGATGTGGCCGCTGACGGACGCAAGGACCTGACGCCCGACACGCGCGTTGCCGGAGTTGTCGAGTACCTTTCCAGCTACGTCTACCGGCTGGTCTTCAACGATAACTTTTCTCAGGCCATCAGTTCCGAAGTCTCCAGCGATGTTTCTCTGACCCACAGCGCCAACGGCTTTGTCCCGTCCGCATCGATGGATCGCTTTCAGGCTTTCGCCAGCTCAACGAGCGGCGATGAGGTCAGGCTGATCCATCTGCCCAGCCTGCGCTATGACGTGTTGGACCATCCGCTGGGCTCTTCGCCGTTTTATGCCGGGCTGGGATCGTCGCTGGGCTATCTGAATCGCTCCGAGCCGCACTTTCACGCACGCAACCTGGGGCGGCTGGATTTTTACCCCCATCTCACCCTGCCGCTCTCCGCAGGCGGCTGGAGTCTGATTCCCGAGGTCGCGCTGCGCAACACCTTCTACTCTGCCAGCCAGAACCCCGATCTAGTCGGCGCTAACAACGACGTTCCCACCATCCGCCACGATCTGATCGATCGGTCGGACGTTGAAGCTTCTGCCAAATTGCGCACCCCTGCCTTGGAACGAGATTTTGAACTACCGGGCAAACTTGGCGTTCTGCGCCACGTGATCGAGCCTGAATTCACCTATCGCTATGTCAACGGGATAGGCGACAAGGCGAGAGAGATTATTCGAATCGACACTTCGGACATTGCCACAGACACCAACGAAGCTGGTTTTTCGTTAACCCAACGCTTCTACGTGCGTTCTGAAAGCCAGCAGCCTTGCAATCCCGATGCTGTCGCTGAAGGCGGCCAGTGCCCTGCAAAGGCCCGGCAGTGGGCCAGTTGGCAAATCGCGCAGAAGTATTTCATCGATCCCACATTTGGCGGCGCTTTGATCACCGGACGTCGGAATGTCTTTGACTCGACGCTGAATCTGAGCGGTGTAGCCTTTCTGACCGCACCCCGCAATCTCTCCCCGCTGACCTCGCGACTGCGCTTTGAGGCGGTCGACAATCTGCGCATCGAGTGGGACATGGACTACGACCCCAAGGCCGGACGAATGAGCGCAGACAACGTCTTCGCCGGCTACAGCGTTGGCCGCACCACCTTTGGCGTGGAACATGCGCTGCTCAATGCCGTGGACGAGAACGGCGGATCGGCCTCAACGATCAAGAGCCAGCAGTTACAACCCTTCCTCTCTATCGGCAAGCCAACCGGCGCGGGCTTCAATCTTGCCGCGAACGGCGGCTACGACTTCGTGCTCGGAGAATTGCAGTACGGCGGCGTGCAAGCCACCTACAACTGGAACTGCTGCGGTCTTACCGTGGGCTACCGGCGCTTTGAACTGGGCTCGGTGCGCGATGAGACACAGTATCTGTACAGCTTCACCATCGCCAACTTCGGCTCGGTTGGTGACATTCGCCGCAGCAACTCCGTCTTCCGCGATCCCACCCTGCCTCCCGCCTATTAGCACCTGGCACCTGCGGTGCGGCAGAGGCCTTCGGCTTGGCCCGCGCCTGGAAATAAGGCGCGGGGTTGGAATTCCGCCCCCCTGCCTTTTGAATCTCAAGCCGCGCAAGCGGCGTCTGCCGCACCGCAGGTGCCAGGTGCCTGGTGCGTAGTATTCTTGGCTGAGAGGGATTCTCTTGTCGCGTATCCATTTTTTCACTGCCATGCTTGCTCTTGGCCTGGTGGTTGGCTGCAAAGCGCAGCCTGCCGCGCAGTCTGCCGCCAACCTCAGTCTTGATCGGCATATCGAGGTGATGGTCCGCTCCCAGTTCAACGTGCCCGAAGATTATGAGGTTACCCTGGGCGCACGGAAATCGAGCCAGGTTCCGGGCTTCGAAACGCTTCCCGTCACCCTGACGCGAGGCGACAAGACAACGCAGATCGACTTTCTGATCTCCACCGACAACAAGACGCTGGCGAGGCTGGAGACCTTTGACCTGACGAAGGACCCGTCCTTCTCGATCAATCTGGTTGGCCGTCCCATGCGCGGCAATCCCGCGGCCAAGGTGACGGTCATCAATTTCGACGATCTGGCCTGCCCCTACTGCGCGCGCATGCACCAGACTCTGTTTCCGGCCACACTGGATCGTTATAAAGACCAGATTCGCATCATCTACAAGGACAACCCACTCACCGAACTGCACCCCTGGGCGTTGCATGCCGCCGTGGACGCAAACTGTCTTGGCGCACAAAATAGCGACGCTTACTGGGCCTTTGTGGACTACATCCACAAAAACGGCCAGGAGATCAACGGCGACGAACGCAGCCTTCCCAAGAGCTTTGACGCACTCAACCGCATCGCGCGCCAGCAAGGTATTTTAGCCAAGCTGGACACCGGCAAGCTGGATAGCTGCATTTCCGTTCAGGACGAGACCCAGGTGCGAGCTTCTGCCAAAGAGGCCGAGGGCTTGCATATCGAAGGAGCCCCCTCTCTCTTCGTAGAGGGGGAACACATTAATGGCGCGGTACCGGAAAGCGTTCTGTGGCAGGTGATCGACCGTGCTCTGCGCGCTGCTGGAGAACAGCCACCCGCTCCGGCAACGCAACCGCAAGCTCTTGCCAAACCGTAAAATAGTTGCGCCGCCGGTATCGCTGAGGCGGCTTGTGGATTTATCGTGGATTGCTGGGGCCCTCGCGGCCTCTACAGGAGACATCAGGTTGCAAGTACAAACTTATCTTCGCGCCCGCTCTTATTCTGCTTTGCTCGTCATGGTCAGCGCTTTTCTGCTTCCCGCACTGAATGGTTGCCATCGCTCCCCCGCACCCGACGTGATGGCCACCGTGAACGGCAAGCAGATCCTGCGCGCCGATCTGGACCGCAAGTATGCCAACTACAAGGCAAGCCTCGGCAACAGCCCTCAGGAGCCCTCCGCGGCCCAGGCTGACATCGTTCGCCTGGCCATTCTGCGGCAAATGATCGACGACGAGATCTTGCAGCAGCGCGCAACCAAGTTCAACCTCACCGCCTCCGACGAAGATGTGAACGCCAAGCTGACCGAGATCAAGACGCCCTATACCCAGGAGCAGTTTGACGAGCAGCTTCGCGAGCACAACCAGACGCTGGACGATTTCAAGCGCGATCTGCGCCACGCGTTGACCCAGACCAAGCTGCTCAACAAGGAGATCGACTCCAAGATCAACATCACCGATGCCGAGATTCACGGCTATTACGATGTTCACAAAGCGGAGTTCAACCTGATTGAGCCGCAGTATCATCTCGCCCAGATCGTGGTCAGCAGCTCCCCGCAGCAGCAAACCGGCAATCTGCAAAATAACAAGGCTTCCGGCGACGCAGACGCGCGCAAGAAGATCCAAACCCTGCACAGCAAGCTGCAAAACGGCGAGGATTTCGGCTCTATCGCCATGAACTTCTCCGAAAACCCCAACACGGCCTCCAATGGCGGCGACATGGGTCTGATCCCCGAATCCTCGCTGCATGGAGATGCCGATGTCTACGCGGCCATCAGCAAGCTTGCGCCGGGGCAGATCACCGATGTGCTCCCGGTCTACGACAGCGGCGGCCCTGGGCGACATGCAATCGGCTACGCCATCTACAAGCTCATCTCGCACGAGCCTGCCGGGCAGCGTGACCTGAACGATCCCCGTGTGCAGCAGACGATTCGCTCGGGACTGCGCGAGGTACGGGCGCAACTGCTCAAGAACGCCTACTTCGAGATGCTGCACAACGACGCCAAAGTTCACAACTACTTCGCCGACCAGATTCTCAAGTTGGCTTCGAACTAGTTTTTCTGCTTCAGCCTAAAGGCCCTTCCCGTCGGGGAGGGCCTTTTGTTGTGCGGCGATGAAGAAGAGAGTCATGACGCCCAGCATAATAGCACTTTAGGAAATGCTGTAGACCTAAACCATGCTCTCAGGTCGGCGCAACCATCAGGGAGCGACGACCAACAATGCTTTAATAAAGTTCACACTATTTCCTAAAGTGCTCTAAACTGGCTTTCAACACTCCATGCCAGACATTGTTAGAGCAAGAATTCATTCAGGCTACTCTCCATCGAACCGGCCTTGCAGCAATGAACCTTGATCCTGTCGTGCCGAACAGACTGTTCACTCAATCTCGGCCTTCAGGCGCTGCATGAAGTATTTTGTGAGCAATAAATCTTCCAGGATGCATTCCTCCGAGGGCAGACGATCTGACACATCGGATTACCGCAGGGGCTGAAGGACTGATATTAAGACGCTTTATCGGAATGACTAAACTCGTGCCCTGTTACAAAGCAATTGCCGGCTGGTAAATCAAATTTACGGCGTGGCGCGGCATCTCAGTTGATTCAATATCGCGCACATCTATGCTTCTGTTCTTGCTGCATCGATACCGCAGCACACACGCAAAACGGCCTCCGCCGAGGCGGAGGCCGTTTGATCGAGCTGTAAGAAGAACTACTTCAGGTTGCCGCTGGAGTCCATGACGATGCCGCCGGGGCCCTTGGCCTTGGCTGCTTCGTTGGCCTTGCGGGTTCCCATGGCCTTGGAGGTCCAATCCTTGGCGGCAGCCATATCTGCGCTGACGGCCGCATTATTGCCGAAGTCCACATCGGCCTTGTTGCGGTAGATCAGGTTCAGATACTGCATGGCGTCGTCGTAGTTGGCGCGGTTGGCAACAGCCATGTTCAGATACTGCAGGGCTTCCTCAACCAGTGGACCGTTCTTCTCTTTGAGAGGATCCATCACCTTTTTGGGTGCCTTGGTATTGCCTTCGCCGTCGTCGTTGATGCCGGCAGCCTGGAGCGCTTCCAGCTTGTTCTTGTGGGCTTCGGTCCAGTCGATCACGCCCACGGTGTAAGCCGCTTCGGGATCCTTGGGATCAACCGCCAGAACCTTCTTCTGCCAGGCCTTGGCGTCATCCAACTTCTTGACGCTGAACTCGATGCCGGCAATCTGCTTCATGCTGTTGACATCGGAGGGGTCCTTGGTCAGGACATCCTCGAACATCGCGACAGCCTGCTCAGCGGTCTTCAGGTTTTCCGGCGATTCCAGGCCGGGAACCACATTTTGCGCCAGCGCGGTGGCCAGATAGCTCTTGGCCATGGGCAGGGTGGGGTCAAGTTCGGTGGCCTTCTGGAAGTGGCCAATGGCCTCTTCAAAGTGGGCGCTTTTGTACGCTTCCACTCCCTTGTTCAACTGGTCGCGGGCTGCCAGGCGGTTGCACCCGCTCATGGAAAGCACCATGCCGGCCAGAGCTACCGCGAGCGCCGTAGTACGTGCGGGTCCATTCATCTTCGTATCCTTCTCCTGCAGGTCACGTCTATTGGGCGTGTACCTGGAATTCTTCTGGCGCGAGCGGGAGGTACCGCAACCAGGATGAAAAAATTGTACTCCAGTAAATCCCGGCGAATTGGCGGTTGCCTGGAGCCACGCGGTCTTCGCCGTGGCCTGCTAACGCCAATCTATATCCCACTCGTCGCGAAGCTACTGCAAAACCTGTACCACGGATGAGACGAAGACTTCAGGCCGCACAGTTTCCCAATGAAAAGAAACTGCGCGGTCCGCTGCCGGTTATTGACCGGCGAGAATCTTCGGCGTCATCATGCCTACGTGATCCACGTTGGCAGCGCGCGCGATATCGATGACATCGGCCACATAGCGGAAGTCGACATCGTCGTCGCCCCGGACGAACATGATGCGCTCGGCGCGGTTGGCATAGATCTCGGTCAGTTTGGGCAACAGATCGGCCTTCTGAACGTCGGTCTCGTTGATCTTGTAGCTCGGCACGACACCCGCCTTGCCCAAGATCTGCACCACAATGGTGCGATCATTGTTCGGCGGCTGCTGTTGCGGGTTCTTGGGCGGCTGGGGCACCAGCGCGTCCAGGCCCTTCGGCGTGACCGGAACGATGACCATGAAGATGATCAAGAGCACCAGAAGGACGTCGATCATTGGCGTTACATTGATTTCGGACGAGTAGCCACCCCCGCCCCCAGTTGTCATACCCATGGCTTAAAACTCCTCGTTTGCTGCAAAGATCGTTAGTGGGAGCGCGTCGAGTGAATTACTCGCCGCCGGCGAGGTTACCCTCGCGCTTCTGCGTAAGCAGACCCACGTCATCAACGCCCGCCGTACGTACCGCATCGATGGCGTCTTCCACCTTGCGGAACTGCGCGCGCGCATCGGCACGAACAAAAATGGTCTTGCCAGGCTTGTCGGACAGCTTGTCGCGGACCTTGCCGCCAAGCTCACTCACGTCAACCCGGTCCTGACCGAGAAAGACCTTTCCATCGCGGGTAACGGCAACGACGATGGCATCTTCCTTGTCGGCATCGGGCATGGCGATGGCGTTGTCCACCTTGGCCATATCCACGGCAACCTTATTTTGAAGCATGGGGGTGATGACCATGAAGATGATCAGCAGCACCAGCATCACGTCGACCATGGGGGTGACATTGATGTTCGAACTAACATTACGACTTTCGTCACGAACCGCGACTGCCATTGTTTGGACTCCGTGTTCTTTGTGTTAATTCCGGATGGCTTCCGGGATCGCTTGCTAACCGTTTAGCAACGAGAGGGTTAAACCGTCGGCTGGGAGAGTTTGGCTCTCCCAGCCTTCGCAGTATCCCGCTCGAACCGTAAACCGCTTCGCTTAGCGCTTCTGGCTCTGCTTGATGAAGTAGTCAACCAGCTCGCTGGAGGAGTTATCCATTTCCACGTCGAACGACTCAACGCGGCCAGTGAAGTAGTTGAAAGCCATAACGGCCGGGATGGCGACGAGCAGGCCGAAAGCGGTGGTAACCAGAGCTTCCGAGATGCCGCCGGCAACCGCGCCGATGCCCGAGGTCTTCTGCGTGGCGATGGCGTTGAAGGCGTTCAAAATGCCGATGACGGTGCCGAGCAGGCCGACAAAGGGAGCGGTCGAGCCGATGGTGGCCAGAACCGAGAGGCCCCTCTTCAGCTTGGCGTGCACGATGGCCTCAGCGCGATCCAGAGCGCGGTGCGAGCTCTCGATGGCCTGTTCGGTCGGAGCGCCGGCGGAAGCGCGGAACTCCTGCAGGCCGGCGGTGACAACCTCGGCGAGGTGCGACTTCTTGTTGCGGTCGGCGATCTTGATGGCTTCGTCCAGCTTGCCGTCCTTCAGAGCGCCGGCAACCTTGGGGGCGAATTCACGCGACTGCTTGCGAGCCGCCGAGAAGTACAGGTAGCGATCGATCATCACAGCCAACGACCAGATGGACTCGATGAACAGGATGCAGGCAATGGCGCGGGCCGGTACGCCCATGTGTTCCCACAACTGCATGGGGCTGAATCCGACGGTCTGTTCCTCACCATCGAAAAAGAATGCCAAATTGGCGGCGGTGTGCGAAGCGAAGTGTGCGAGCTGAGCGAGAATCACTGAATCGTTCCTCCTAGGGAGTTTCTTGTGTACTGCGAACGGGTAACACGTGCTGGGAGTGCGCCGCCCGTAAGTGGCGCATTCGGGTCAAAATCGCGACTCCCGTAGCTTAGACGCAGACGGAAGTCAGGGAGCTCATCATCCGCCCAAAGTAAAGATCACGTTGATGGTGGTCTCAACTTCCACCGGCTCGTTGTTGAGCAGGTAGGGGCGGTAGCGCCAAGACTTCACGGCGTCCATGGCAGACTGCTGCAACATGGCCGGACCGGTCACGACGCGCAGATTGGTAATCGTGCCCGCCTTGGAGATGGTAGCCTGCAAGATCACGGTGCCGCTGACGCGAGCAGCCTTGGCGATGGGAGGATAGACCGGCTGAGTCTTCTGGATCAGCAGGCCAACCATGACACCGGCAGAGACCGGCACTTTGGTGGGAGCCGCGGCCTTGACCTTGACACCACTGCCACTGCCGAACATGCTGCCCATGGCGCCGCCAGCGGAACCGCCCATGCCTTCCATTCCGGCCACGCCAAAGCCCTGTGAGGGCGGCGCTTCCTTCTCGGAGACAACCTTAATGTCTTTGGGGATCTTGGTGGGAGCGACGAGCTGGTTGTTCATCATCTCCGACTTCACCTGAACCACCTTGACTTGCGGCGGCGGCGGCGGCGGTGGCGGAGGGGGCGGCGGAGGCGGAGCCACCAGGGCCATCTGCATGGCAGCCCTGGGCAGAGCCTCGGGATAGATCAGCGGGATCAGGATCAGAAGCAGCAGGATAGAACCATTGGTGACAAAAGTCGCAATCATCCAATACTTGCTCTTGCTCGCTTTGTTGATTCTGCCTGCGGATTCAAAAGTGGAATCTTCAAACATGGCCAGCCTCGAATCGGGTGTTGGGTTACTTCTTCTTAGACACCGCGGAAGTGAAAAATGTTCCCGCGGTTTGAAACTTTCCACCGGGGCGATATCAGCTATAGCAGAAACGCCCCGGTGATTGCAAAAGATGCAGTAAAACGTTACAGAACAGCCCGTAAAACCTTACTGACGAACGCGCTTGGCGGCCGGCAATACGGTGGACGTTCCCGCCTTCGCGGCGCGCCATTCCTGATAGGCCACCAGCATCGGAGCCGCGACGGCGATCGATGAGTAGGTGCCGATCAGAATGCCGATCACCAGGGCGAAAGAGAAGCCGCGCAGAACCGGTCCGCCGAAGAGGAACAAGGAGAGAACCGTCAGGAAGGTCAGTCCCGAGGTCAGCACCGTCCGGCTCAGGGTCTGGTTGATGCTGCGGTTGACCACCTCAGACAAGGTCTCCTTGCGGGTCATGCGCAGATTCTCGCGGATACGGTCGAAGACCACGATGGTGTCGTTCATCGAGTAACCGACCAGAGTCAGGATGGCGGCGATAACCGTCAGGCTGATCTCCTGATTGGTCAGAGCGAAGGCGCCAATCGTGATCAGCGTATCGTGAAAGACCGCGACCACGGCGGCAACGCCGTAAATCAGTTGAAAGCGGAACCACAAATAGACCAGCATTCCCAAAAGCGAATAGAGGGTCGCCAGAAGCGCCTGCTTTTCCAACTGCTTGCCCACGGTGGGTCCGACCACTTCCACGTGACGTACCGAGAAGGAGTTGGCATAGTGGGTGTGGAGCGCGTCCACGATCTGCTGACGGCCGGCATCGAGGGAGCTCTCGTCGCGCTGCTCGGGCAGGCTGATCAGCACTTCGTTGTTCTTGGCCTCGTCATAGCTGACGATGCGCGCATCAGGGATGCCGGCGGCCTTGGTGGCCTGACGGATGGCGTCGATGCTGGGCGCATTCTGAAACTGCACCTGAACCTGCGTGCCGCCCTTGAAGTCCACGCCCAGCGGAACCGGGCTGCCGATAGTGGCCCAGTGCTGGCCCATGGAAATGATGCCGGCCACACTGAAGACCAGAGAGAAGCAGAGGAAGTACCACTTCTTCCCCAACCAGTCGATATTTACGCTGCGAAACAATTCCACTTGAATTTCTCCCCTTCTTCGGGGCCGGAGGCCGATCGGCCCCCGGCATTGCTTGAAATCGCTGGAGCGTAATCAACCGCCCCTGATCCCTGTTCCCTGATCCCAGTTCCCTAGATGGAAACCATCTCGCCCGGCTCCATCTTGTTCAAGTGGGAGTCAAAGATCACCCGCGAGACAAAGACTGCCGTGAAGAGGTTGGCCAACAGACCGACGGTCAGAGTGGTGGCGAAACCACGCACCGGCCCGGTTCCGAAGAGGAAGAGGATGGCCGCCGAAACGATGGTGGTCACGTGAGTATCGATGATGGTGACCCAGGCGTGTGCGAAGCCCTGATCGACAGCCGCCACGGCTGCCTTGCCCGCCCGAATCTCTTCACGAATACGCTCGAAGATCAGCACGTTGGAGTCGACGCCCATACCGATGGTCAGAATGATGCCGGCGATGCCGGGCAAGGTCAGCGTGGCCGTCGAGACGCCCATGAAGCCCAGCAGGATCACCAGGTTCAGGATCAAAGCCAGATTGGCGTTGATGCCCGCTCCGCGGTAATAGATCAGCATGAAGACCATGACCACGGCGATACCGACGATGGCCGCCTTGACGCCGGCCCAGATCGAATCCTGACCGAGCGATGCGCCCACGGTGCGGTTTTCGATCTCGTTCAGCGAAGCAGGCAAAGCGCCCGTGCGCAGCAATTTGCTGAGCACCATGACTTCGTCTTCCGAGAAGCTGCCGTCGATCTGGCCGCGGTCGCGGATGGCGCTCTTGATGTTGGCGACTTCCTTGACGCGGGCGCCCATGACCACGGCCATGCTCTTGCCCACGTTCTGGCTGGTGTAGTCGTAGAAGCGGTCACCGGCTTCGTTGGTCAGGGTAAAGCTCACATTGCGCAGGCCGTTCTGATCGACCGAGGGGTCGGCGGAGCGGAAGTCGCTGCCGGCCACAACCGAGGCGCGCTGCAAGAGCCAGATGCTGTCGGTCTCGGAACCCGAAGCCATGCTACCCGACCCGTGCACCAGAATCTCATCCGGAGGAATCGCGCCGCCGGCAGCCGCCGCAGCGGCCTGCTCGTCCTGGTAGGGTCCACCCACCACGGCGTGAATCTCCAGGCGGGCGGTGGAGCGGATGATGTTGCGCACCCGGTCCAGATCGTCGATACCGGGCAGTTCGACGAGAATCTCGTCCTTGCCCAGACCGTATTCCTGAATCGTCGGCTCGCTGACACCCAGGGTGTCGACGCGGTCGCGGATGGTCTCGATGGCCTGGGAGACGGTCTTCTTCTCCAGCGCAGTCTCGACAATCGGCTTCATGCTGACGGTAAAGGAACCGTCGGAGCCGCCGCCGCCAATCTCGTACTCATTGGCAAACTTGTTGTCCAGTGTGGTGTGGACGGCATTGGTAACAGCCGCCGGCACGCCTTCCACCTTGATCAGGTCCGGATGGGCAACTGGATCTGGCTTGTAGACCTGGGTGAAGGTCTGGTTCGCCGTCTTCAGATCCTGCTGGATCAGGGCCACCGTGTTATCGGTTTCGGCGCTGATCGCCTCTGGCACCATTACCTGCAAGATCAGGTGAACGCCGCCGCGCAAGTCCAGGCCAAGGTGAATCCGCTTGACCAGGGCATCCGTCAGAGCCTTGCCGGAAACGCCTGCTGGCACACCAAAGATGCCATAGACGCAGACCGCCAGGACCACAATAATCAGGGCTATTTTGCCGTTGAGATTCTTCTTCATCGTCCCGTTTCTCGAGTGCAGTGGACAGTGGTCAATGGACAGTGGTCAGGACTGATCCCGGCTTGCTGTTCACCTTCCGCTGTTGACTGTCCGCTGTTCACCTTAACTGCTTACAGTTTACTGTTCCCTGTTTACGACCACCGACCACTGTTCACTGAACACTGACCGCTGTTTACTATTCGCTGTCCGTGGTCACCGAAGCGATGGCGCTCTTGGCGACTTCCAGCTTGACTCCATCGGGAGCGACACGAATGATGATCGAGTCGTCCTTGAGGGAGAGGATGACGCCGCGCATGCCGCCGGCCATGGTAACCCGGTCACCGGCTTTGATGCCGCCCAACATCTCCTGCCACTGCTTCTGGCGCTTCTGTTGCGGGCGAATCATCACCAAATACAGCATCAGGAACATCGGAACGATCATCAAAAGGGGAAGCATGCCTCCACCCGATCCCGCGCCGCCGGCAAAAACCATTGCTAAACTCGTTGCCACACTCATCCTCTATTCGCCCCTTTGCTGCTCGCCCCCGGCCACATCTTCGCTACCGGTCAGGGCACAGACATAGCCGGCCATAGGCCAGCCGTCCAATCAAAAAATTTGTCTCCGGGATTGATCCTGCTCGGCCCTGCTCTGGCTCCCGGCGTGACGCCTCCGGCCCAGACTTGGAAAAGCGGGTCTGCCTGTCGGCAACCCAACCGCCGTCTATCTCCTGTTCGACACAGCCTGCTTTCACTTTACAGCCTGTAAACGGAGATCTCCCCGCATAGACCGGCCAACCAGCAAAAGAATGCCTAGTGAAGATAAGATACGCGCGCCCTGCCGCGTGTCAAGGACGGGGAACAGGGATCAGGGAACAGGGATCAGGGATCAGGGGGCGGCGGATGCTCGAATTTGCTCCAGACAGTGCCTTTGCACTGATTTCGGTGCACTGATTGCCGACTGGTCGGTCGATTTTTCCGTCCTCGACGGTCGCCTGATGACCGCACCTCGCGTTTCTTTTCAATGCACCGCAAGACCGACGAAGCACGGCCTTATAAAGCTTTTACAGTCTCTCTATCCCATTCCTATTCGTTCGCGTGTCTGATCAGGTCAGACGCTTTCCCTTCCGCGCTGAACGCTTGCGTACCGGAAAGCGGGAAAGGACCGCGATGCTCACCTTCCCCGCCGAGTTGATCCTGCTGGTTCTGCTGTTTTTCTCCGTAGCCTTTATGGTTTGGGCCTTTTGGAACTTTCTAAAAGCCTCCCGCAGGCCTTGAGCACTTTTCTTTGAAGATTGATGATTGGCCTGTTTTCTACCTGAATCGCAAAGAACGCGGTGATGGTGGGGCACCCGCATCGACGCGAAGATCAGGGAGGGACATTTCAACGAGCCGACTTGCTATTTCGGCTCCTGGTCGTCCTCCGACTCCTCGACCAGCACTGCCGAGCCGGGAATCAGGTCGAAGCCAATTGCATCCATGCCGGCAGGATGGAAGGTGATGCGCAACGGCTCGCGCTGCCAATCGGCGGACGCGCAAACTGGTTGGGGGTGGTTTTCCGGGTCAAAGGCCGCCAGTTTTTTGGACAGCACCGCTTTGCGCGCCGCCACCTGCGCCACTACTGCAAAGAGGCTCTTGCCACTGGCGGTAACGCCGCAATAGGCTGCGTAGTCGCGAAACCAGCTCACCTGACTGACGCCGGGATCGTAATCGGGCAATTTCAACGCCGCGACCCGGCCGGTTACGCGATCCACCAGCAGCCAGGGGCCGCGCTGCCAGACCCACGGACTTGTCGAAGGCACAGTAGGCTTTTCCGTGCTTTTTTCCTGCGGTTTGTCGCTGGGTAGCGCATCGTTGAGCCGGATGGCGCGGCGCACCACAAAGCTGCGGTCGGTCACATCGTGCGCGTCGCCGGTGGTCCACTCCTTCAACACACCGTCCACCAGCAGGGCGCGAACCTTGAGTTCGGTCTCGCCGGGTTGCGCTCCAGCGGGGTCGCCAGCCCGCGAATAGGCCACCTTGCGCGCCGCGCCCAGCACTACCATGTGCGGCTTGCGGGGAACGGAAAAGGCTGGAAGGACGATCAGCAGAATCAACAGTAAACCGTAGCGAAATGAGATTTGCATGGTTTCGACTCCTACGCGATCGCTTCAAACACTCACAGCAGTTCCAGGAAGGATTCCACGGTCAATCCGGCCACGCGAATCAGCTTGCGCAATGTGCCGACAGAAAGCTCCTTGTGTTGCGGAATAGAGAGGTTGGCAGCCACTCCGGTCTTGGTCAGCATCACGGGGCTGCCCACCTGCCCGCGAACAAACCAACCGTCCCGTTCAAAGGCCCTGGTTGCGGATTTCCCGGATATATTGCTGAGATCACCCAGCGCAGCTCCGTAGAATCGAAACGGCACCAGAGTGGCCTTGCAACCCATTCAGTTTTGAGATTCAGGGGAGAACTACTCGGCACTAGCCCCTGGCGGAGCAACCGGCACTACAAACAGCCTTCAGACTGCAACGATAAATGGAATCTGATGGGGAGCGATGGAGCTGACGGCCTTTTGATCTTCGGCCCAGAGCCAGCCGGTAATCGCTTCGCAAATGTTCTCCAGAGCCTCTTTTTCATCGCGGCCCTGTGAGACGCAGCCCGGAAGAGCAGGACACTCCGCGACTACCCAGCCGTCCTCAGCGTGCTCCAGCGTCACATGAAACTTCATGGCGAGAGCTCCTTGGCACCGATTCTAGAGGATTTTAAGAGATCATGCCGCTTTAAAGGCAGTAAAAACATGAAAAAAGGGAAGGGCCTGCGCCCTCCCCTTCTGAATGCGCAAAAGCAGCCGTTACAGCCCAGCCGCCTCGACCGCCCGCGCTACGCGGAAGGCCGTCGCTTCCTTCAAATGACCCGCCAGCACCTGCATTCCAACAGGCAATCCGGCAGCGGTTGCGCCGCAGGGCACGTTGACGCCGCAGATGCCGGCCAGGCTGGCGGTGACGGTGTAGATGTCGGCCAGATACATGGCGATGGGATCATCGGACTTCTCGCCGATCTTGAAGGCGGGCGTGGGCGAGGTCGGAGTCACGATGGCGTCCACCTCGTTGAAGGCACGCAGGAACTCCTCGGCCAGCAGGCGGCGAACCTGTTGCGCCTTCAGATAATAGGCGTCATAGTAGCCGGCACTGAGGGCGTAGGTGCCCAGCAGAATGCGCCGCTTTACCTCGGGCCCAAAGCCCTCGTCGCGGGAGTTGCGGTACATGGCGGCTAGATTTTCCGCCGACTCGGTGCGGTGACCGTAGCGCACGCCGTCAAAACGGGCCAGATTGGCGCTGGCCTCGGCGGTGGCGATCAGATAGTAAGTGGGAACAGCGTACTTGGTCGTGGGCAGCGAGACCGGCTTGACGGTGCAGCCGGCAGCCTTCAGGGCGTCGATGCCCTTCTCGATGCAGGCGCGTACCTCAGGCTCCAGCCCCTCGCCGAAGTACTCGGCGGGAACGCCAATGCGCAGACCCTCGACGGGCTTGTCGCTCTCGACGGCGTAGTCCGGCACCGGAGCTGTGGAACAGGTCGCGTCCTTGGGATCAAATCCCGCGATCACACCCAGCAGCGTGGCGGCATCGCGAACATTGGCGGCAAAGGGGCCGACCCGGTCCAGCGAAGATGCAAAGGCGATCAGGCCATAACGCGAGACGCGACCATAGGTCGGAAGCACGCCCACCACGCCACAAAAGCTGGCGGGCTGACGGATGGAACCGCCGGTATCGGAGCCCAGCGTAGCCATGGCCATGTTGGCCGCAACCGCCGCCGCCGAACCGCCACTGGAGCCGCCCGGAACCCGTTCGGTATCGAAGGGATTGCGCACTGGCCCGTAGGCGGAGTTCTCATTGGAGCCCCCCATGGCGAACTCGTCGCAGTTCAACTTGCCCAGCAAAAGAGCGCCAGCCGCTTCCAGACGCTGCACCGAGGTGGCGTCGTAGGGCGGTTCCCAGCCCTTGAGAATCCTGGAGGCAGCGGTCGAAGGAGCACCACGCATCACCAGCGCGTCCTTGATGCCCATGGGCAGACCGGCCACCGGAGGCAGCGGATCGCCCTTGGCGGCCAGATCATCGATGCGCGCCGCCTGCTCCAGCGCGCGGTCCCTGGTCAGGCTGAGGTAGACATTGAGGCGTCCGTTCTTCTGCTCGATGCGCTCATAGTAGCCGGCGGCCAGATCGGCGGCCTTGCTTTTGCCCGCAGCCAGATCGGCGCGCAGGGCGGCCAGGGATTGCGGCATTTCTACGAAGTTTTCCGTCGCTTTCGCTTCGCTGGACAAGGTAGTATTCCTCTCTTCGCGGCCTGTCGATGGCCTTCTCAAACTGGGCGGGCCGCTGGACCACAACTCGATCTACGGCTTTTTGGTTCAAATTCGTTAAAAACACTGTCATCGCTGAGCGGAGCCGGGCGCGTTTTGTGTGCCTGGCGTAGTCGAAGGACCTGCGTTTTACGAAACAAACGATAACCGCAGGTCCTTCGACTTCGCTGCGCTCCGCTCAGGATGACACTCTTTTTAAGCGCGTCTTAGAAGCGCAAAACTAGCGCTCAATCACCTTGGGAACCTTGAAGAAGACCTGATCGGTCTGCGGCGCCTGGGACATCACGGTGGCGCGATCCAGCGAGGGCAGGATAACGTCGGGGCGCAAGACGCTCTCGCCGGCGGCGTTGGTCAGTTCGCTGACCTGGGCCAGCGGGACGATGCCCTTGGTGTCCAGCTCATTGAGTTCGGCCACGTAGTCGAGAATGGCGTTCAGGTCTTGCAACATGCGCGGACCTTCCTCCGGCGCAAGTTCCAGATGGGCCAGTTCGGCCACGCGCTGCACTTCTTCCACGGTTACTTTGGCGGTCATTCTCTTCCCCATTCCCGGCAGCGGGTCGCTCCGGTAGTCCTGTCGCCGCACCATGAACCGCTTGCGGCCTGAAAGTAAAGTATAGGGGATTGACCTACCTAGTCCACGATCAGCGTCAGCGTGATGTTCTGCATCACGCCGTTGGCCGAGACGGTTACCGGAACCGCATAGGTTCCCGCGGGGGTTGAGCCGGAGCCGCCGCTCGCGCCGCCTCCCGAACCGCCTCCCGAAGACGAACAGTGACTCAAGCCGCCCACCAGCAGCACCAGCAATGCTCCCATGAGCAGCCTCCGCCGAACCCGGCGCAGCCTCCAGGCCAATGGAAAAAGTCCGCACAGCAACGGTAATCCGGTCCAGGAAAAGATGCGGCGCGGAGGCAACTCAGCGCTGGCCACGCCGGTTTCAATCTCGACGATTTCATTGCCCGCGCCGCTCAGTGTCTCGTTCCCTGGATTGAAGACGCAAACCGCATGATCGGGCAGTGATCCACAGCTTAAGGAAAAACTGCCCTGCCCGCCTCCCTGCGGCGTGATCGCCAGGGTGTAATCGGCTGTCTGGCCGTTGGCGACGGTCTGGCTGCTGGAGCCAACCGCGGCTACCGTGAAGCTGAAGCCGGTTCCAGTAAGCGTCACCGTCACCGCGCTTACTCCACTGCCGCTTATCGTCAGGGTTCCCGCCTGCGCTCCGGTGGTGGTTGGTGCAAAGACCACGCTCACGGTGCAAGTGCCTTGCGCCGCAAGCGTGCTTTGGCAGGTGGTGCTGGCGCTGGCCAGCGCGAATCCAGTTGAAGGAACGAAGCTCAGGCCAGTCACACTGGCCGCCGTGCCGGGATTGCTGACGGTAACGCTCTGGGAGCTGCTGCTCGCCCCCACGCCGACCGTGCCAAAGGTGAGCACCGTGGGCAGCACGGACAGCGAGGCCGGAATCGCACCGCCATTGCCGGTCAACGGCACGGAGATTGCCGCCACTCCCGCCGTCGCCGAAGAGATGGCCAGCGAGGCAACCGCCCCGCCCGCCGTCTGCGGAGCAAAGCTTACCGGAATGGTGCAACTGCTTCCCGGATTGAGTGTCGCGCCGCAGGTGGTTGCTCCCAGGATGAAGCTGGTACCCGCCGCGCCGCCCAGGGTGAAGCTCAATGTGCCCATCGCTGTCCCACCGGTGTTGCTCACGGTCAGCGTCTGGGCGGCGCTGGTGGTTCCCACCGACTGCGCGCCGAAGTTGAGAACAGCGGGACTGACGCCGATCACCGGAGGCGACAGTCCGGTCCCGGTCAGAGCCACTGTTTGGGTCTGCATGGCGTCGGCAACGGTGAGCGCACCCGTCTGACCGCCCGCCGCCGTGGGCAAATAGAGCACGCTGATCGAGCAACTTGCTCCGCCCGCCAGTGCGGTTCCGCAGGTATTGGTCTGCTGAAATGGCCCACTCACGGAGATGTTGATCGATTGCAGCGTCAGGCCGCCGCTGTTGGTGAGCGATACGGTCTGTGACGCCGAGGTTTGGCCGACCAGAGTGGCGGCAAAGCTCAACGAAGTGGGCGAGAGCGTGTCGGTCGCCGCGGCCTGTCCGGTTCCGTTGAGAGCAACACTCTGTGTTCCCGCTGAATCGGTAAAAATCAGCGCGCCGGCTGCCGTGCCCCCGGTCGTGGGCGCGAACTCCACCAGCACCTGACAGGATGCGCCCCCCGCCAGCGTCGCGCCGCAGGCATTGCTGTAGATCTTGAAGGGCGCGGTAATCGCGGCCGCCACCGACGAAATGGTCGCCGTGCCGGTGTTTTGCAGCGTGAAGGGTTCGATGCTGGAAAGAGCATTGACGGCAACCGCGCCAAAGTCATAGCTCACCGGGGTCGCCAGCACCGCGGCTGCGGCGGTTCCGGTTCCACTCAGCGCAACCTGCAAGTCGCCGCCCGGCACATTGCAGTCAATCAGCAGCGCCCCGCTTCGCGCCGAGGCGACAGTCGGCGAAAAGGTAATCGCTACCGTGCAACTTGCGCCGGGTTGCAAGACGGTGCTGCTGGTGCAACTGCCGCCACTGGCCACGGCAAAGTCCGAAGGGGTGGTCGTGAGGTCGGTCAGCGCCAGCGCAATGCTGCCGGCGTTGGTCACCGTCACCGTCTGCGCGCTGCTGGTGTTGCCCTCGGCCAGAGCGGGAAAGGTCAACGACGCCGGAGTTACCGATGCCGACGACAGCACTTCGCCCGCGGTCAGCAGCGGAATCTGCCACAGCCCACGCCCGTAGGTTGCGGCGGTCAGCAACTGCTCCGAGCTTCCCCAATAAACGCTCAGCGCTGTAGCCGGAGCCATCGGCAGCCCGGCGCCGTAGGCCGTCCAACACTGCGTTGCGCCCGCGCAAGCGTCAATCTGCTGCGTGGCGTAGACGCCTACATCGGTAGCCACGTAGACGGTCTTGCGATTCTGCGGGTCCACGGCCAGTGCGCTGAGTGGAGCATTGGGCAGGCTATTTTGCAGGCTGATCCAGTGCGCACCTCCATCGGTCGAGCGATAAAGGTTGTGCACGACCAACTGCTGCGAATTCATCCCTTCGACCGTCCCATAGACGGTGTTGCCGGTGGGATCGTGGGCGTCGAGGGTCAGGCTTGCAATATCCAGCCCGCCGTTGTTGAAGGCACGAGAGCTGTTGGTCACGGGATTGGCGGTCAGATCGGTCCACACCGGCGCGGTGCTGCTGCTGGGATCGATCACTGCGCTCAGTACATGACCGGGCAAATTGGCGCCGTTGATCGCGCCATACATGCCCACGACGACAACTTCCGTACCATTGGCCAGAGGCAGCGCGGCCATGGAGCGGATCAGCGCATCGCCGCTGCAAGATGTGTTTTGACCGCCGTCGAGAATCGCGCTCACGGCATTGCTCGCCGTCCAGCCCACGCCACTGGCCGGACCGCGCCACACTCGACACGTCCCGATCAGCAACTGCGTGTCGTCCAGCTGGTCCACCAGAAACGGCGCGGGAGTGGTCATGGAGAGACCGTCCTCGACCACCAGAGGCAACGGCGTGGTGGAGTAGTCCAGCACCGCATTGAAACTGGCGGGCGGAGCTCCCGCAGACGCCCGTCCCTGCTGAATGGAGACGCCCGCGCTGTTATTGACGTACCAATGATTGCTCGCCGCATCGATGGCCACCGGTCCGCCCTGCCCGGTCAGAATCTGTGGCCAGTCACCGCTCGGAGCGGTCGCGCCATTCACGCCCACCGTGCCGTTCACTCCCAGCCCTGCCATCAGTGCGTAGGGGTTGGAGGAGGATTGCGCCAGCGTCGCGAGCTCGGTCAGCGAAGCGAATCCGCCATTGAGATTCTGAAAGTGTGTGGCGTCGGTGGGGTCGCAGGCTGTGCCGCTCTCGCCGAACTGGTCGGCGGACCTCCACAGCCCACCATCGTTGCCCACAATGATCTCGTCGGAGTTGACCGCGCTACCCAGCAGCGCGTGCTGATAGGCTGCGACTTTGGCGCTCATACAGGTGGCGGCGTTGGTGGTGTTGCTCCAGGCGCACCCTGTGGCCAGACTGCACTTCCACAGATCGTCGGCGCCGGCCAGCAGGATGGTGTCGGCCCCGGCGTTGAGCGCGTAGGGGACCGCGGCCAATGAGAGCGTGTAATCCCCATTGGCGATGGTGGCTGCACCGTAAATCGTGTTGGTTTCCAGTTTGGCGGTGCTGAGTTGGGTTGCGAAGGTGATGCCGGTATTGGCGCAGGCTGTGCCATTCCAATTGCACGAATCCTGCCACAGGCCCTGATCCTGGTTGAAGAAGTTGGTAGTCCAGGCAAAGGTGTCGCCGGTATATGGATTGACCGCCAGCGCGCCACGAAAGATGGGGCAGTCCTCAGAGCCAGGAAGGTCGGAAAGTGTCGGGCAATTACCGGCTGTCAGATTCGCTCCCGGCTGCGCGGCGAGGCGCGTCCAGTTCATCCCGTCCGTCGACTGGTAGTAGCCGTGATAACGCACCGCCGCGATGAACAGAGAGCGGCGGGGATTCCACACTACCGCCGTGGCGGCATTCCCGTCGTAGAGTTGCGAAGGGGGGTAGACAGCTCCCTGCACCACCTGACTGCCATCGGCGATGGTGGCCAGATTCCAGTTCACGCCGCCATCGGTCGAATAATACAGGCCCTCATAGCTGGCACTGGCCTGAACCGCATTGACCAGCGTCGCCTCGCGGGCCTGAGAGACAGCAGCTACCACCGTCTGCGGAGTGCTCCCGCTCCAGGCAAAGCCGGCAAAGCCTTCACCCACAAAGCTCCATGGCTGCTGATTGGCGGTGCTCTGCTTCAGCGTCCAGGTGCTGCCTCCATCTGTGGAGCGCAGAATCCCCATGCCGTAATAGGAGTCCAAGGCATCGTTGGGGTCTCCGGTCCCGGCCAGGACCACACCGGTTCCGCCCGGCTGCACCGTCAATGCGCCGATGCTGAACGAGGTATCCAAACCAAGTGTCGAGAGCGAATCGATCAACGGCGTGAAGGTCAGGGTGGGAGTGGCTGCGGTTTTCACGTAGGACGCTGACCACACCCCGCCGCCGGTGGTTCCCACATAGAGGGTATTGGTGGTGGAGTTGGACGTATCCAGCGCCAGCGAGGTGACCCGTCCGGTCACCAGCCCATAGCTGGCAGTAGAAACCGCCGCCGGTCCAATCGACTGCCAGGAGTTTGTATAGGAGGTTTGCGCCAGCAACGCCGGGAAGGCCAGAAACAGCGCCGCGCACAACACGCCCCAAACACGCTGCCTGATCCCGCACCGCGCCACAGATTCGGAATGCCGCTGAAAAGCCCGCATCGCCGCACACTTCTGCTGCTGGAGCTACCCTCTCCTCAACGTACGGGGAGGATTGGCTCGCAGCCTGATCGTTTCAAGGAAGGAAACGCGCAGCACCCGGGATCGGGACCGATTATAGTCCGAAAACGATACAGTTTTTTGCGTGAATTTGCGGATTTTGCGTACCAGATTCCGGGTGCAGACAGCCTCCTGAATCGGACACAACCAATCGAATTCCGCCCACCGCGCAGAGGAAGGACTTCAGGGACGCACTCACGGATTGCAGTTTCTTGAACAATCCTGCTGCCCCTTGTATCGCTTCGCATCGAACTTCCTGGCCAGCGATGTTCCGGTCATCGTCCGCACCAGCCCGAAGACCGGGCGGTTGAACCACGGACGGTCGTGTTTGCCGACAATCGCCCAGGCAATCCCGGCATAGCCGTTGGGGTCGCGCCCATCCAGTTGATAGCGGTCATTGAGCAGCACCGCCCAGTCAAAGGCGGTCGCGGGGGTTGGCGCCCACTCCAATATCTTTTTAGCCCAATACATGCGCATGTAGCCGTGCATCCAGCCGGTTTGCACCATCTCCCGCTCGGCCGCGTTCCATAATTCATCGGCGGTTTCGCCGCGCTCCAGTTGCTCCAGGCTGTAACGATAAGGACGCGGGTCTCCGGCGTGCTCCACAAGCGTCTTCCGCGCCCACGGCTCCGCACACTCCCAGTGATCGTAGTTGGGATTGTGACGCACAAAGAGAACCGCCAGCTCCCGCCAGCCAATCAGCTCATCAAGATACTTCTCCGCGACGGTCGCGTTTGCCCACCCCGCGCTCACCGCATTGCGCACCGCCAGCGCAATGGTCAGAGGCCCGATGTTGCCGAAGTGCAGCCACGGTGACAGACGGCTGGTGCCGCTTGACTCAGGGTGATTTCTTTTTACCGCATAGTCAACCAACTCGTAACGCACAAACTCATGCAAACGCGCCAACGCCGCATGGGTGCCCCCGCGAAAGCTGTCCACGGGCAAGATGCTGCGATCCAGTTTCGTGAAGCCCTGAGTGATCTCTTTATCGAGAGAAAAATCGAGAGAAAAATCGAGAGAAAAACGCGTCAAAGTCTTGCGCGGTGAAAAACGATGAAGCGGCATGGCCACTTCACTGGCCAGCAGATAGTTGGGCAGTTCCCTGCGCAGATGGGGGCGAAAGTGGTGCAGCAGAAAGTAGCTGCGGCCAAAGACGCGCGATGGAACAATTACATCTGCATCCACTGTCCAGAATGGCAGGCGCAGTTTTTTGGCCAGGACCTGACGCCAGCGCTCCGGCTCGCGGCAGGGATTCTCGTCGCCCACCAGCAGCGCCGCCTCCACTTCGGCCAGAAACGCCTGCAACGTCTCCGGCGAACGGCGCACCACAAAGCTGATCCCGCGCTCCGCCGCATCTTCGGCTACATCGCGCAATCCCTGGGCAAGAAAGTGATAATGGCGCAAGTTGGCGTTGGGATAGTTGGAGATGACCTGAAAGTAGATCACCACCGGCAGGCCCAGCAGGTTCGCCGCATGGATCGCCAGATCCAGCGCGGGATTGTCGAGAATACGCATCGCCCGCTGCATCCAGTAGACGACGCAGTGCCCCTCTTTCAACGGAGTGCCGCCCCGGCGCACCAGAACGCGAGGATCATCGAGTAACCGGGCAAGCTCTTCCGGCATATCTTTTGGTTGGGGCATGTGGTGATTGGATGCGCAGCAGAGGTACGGAGATGAACAATCCGTGATCGAGAGATTTGGGCTCCCACCCTTGCGACAAAAGCGCCGCACGGATGGGGCACGGAAGATGTTGACGCGAGTCAGGCTACTCTTTCATCAGCCTGGTTCAGGAGTCTTATCCTTTCCAAAAGGCGATCACCATTCCTCCGGCCACGATCAGCGAGCCGCCGGCGTAGACCGGCACGGTGGGAGTCTGACCGAAGCGCACTTTAGCAACAATCTGGGCCATCACGAAGAAGAGGGCAACATAAACGCCTAACAGCTTGCCGAAGTCCCAGCGGGGGATGTTGACAACTGAACCGTAAGCTGCCAGTACGGCGACTCCGGCGGCAAAGGCCACGATCCGGCCCAGCCCCGAGGAGCGATAAAAGCTATTTTGAAAGAAGGAGTCACCGAAGACCTCCAGAAAAGCGGCAATGGAAAGAGCGACAGCCGCCCCCAGCGGGGTGGCAACCACCCGGTCAAGAAGCTCCATAGGATGTGACCTCCAGTAGGATGGGAGGAAATTGCGGGGAAGCGCGATCTCCTCCGGTTAGACCCATCAAATACGACGTGTACCGTATCCTTGAGCTAGATACTAGATGTAGATGCATTAGAATTCCATCAAGACGCAAGCATCGGACGCCCATTAAGACAATTCATCGGTTTGCGGAGTCGATTCCGGTGGGCGGGCGTTTATCCATCCTCCGAGCTGCATCTGTATTCCCTTCGAGACCAGTGCGAAGCACCCCGGAAAGGAACGACCATGAAATACGCCGGATTGCTGGCCCTGCCAGCCGGATTTTTTCTGACCCTCGCCGCTTTGATTCTGTATCCAGCTCCCGCACCCCGCGCGGTGTTTGTTGTCTGCGGCTTGCTGGTTGAGTTTGTTGGCCTGGGTGTGGCCGTGCGCGGTCACATGGAATCCCGCGGAGGCCGTCTCTAATGATCATGCCTACGTCGCCCCTTCCTGTTTCCCTGACCGAATCCGCCTTTGCACTGACGCTCGCCCTACTTTTTTTGGCTCCACTGGCCATCGCCGGAGTGGCGCTGATCAATACCGGCCTGGGCCGCTCGCGCTCGGCGGCGCAGGCGCTGCTGGGCAATCTGGCCATTCTGACCGTCGCGGTGTTGGCCTTCGCCATTCTCGGCGCTACCCTGGCCGGCAGCCAGCCGGGCGCAATTGGAGCCGCTGGACTCACTTTCAACCTGGCCGGTCAGCCCTGGAACTGGGTTGGAACTGCTCCCTTCCTGCTGACCGGACTGGCTACTTCGCCGGCACAGGCGCAGTTGGCCGTGCTCTTTGAGTTTCTCGCCGTAGCTCTGGCGGCCATGCTGCCCTGGGGATCGGGCGCGGACCGCCTGCGTCTCACCGCTGGCCTCTTCATCGCCGGCATCATCGCCGCTCTGGTCTTCCCCTTCACCGCCCACTGGATCTGGGGCGGCGGCTGGCTTGGACAGTTGGGCGTGAACTTCGGCCTGGGAAAGGGCTTTCTGGACCCCGGCGGCGCGGCGACCGTTCACGCGCTGGGCGGACTGGGTGCGCTGGCCGTGGTTTGGATCGCCGGCCCCCGGCGCGGCAAGTTCCCCAAAGAAGGACTCTCCACAGCCATGCCCGGCCACAACGCCGTCTACGTGCTCTTTGGCGCGCTGCTGGCCCTGGTGGGCTGGCTGGCCTGGAATGGCGCTGGTTCGATTCTGTGGCTGCATGCGCCGCTTAGCTCGCTGCCGGTCACCGCGCTCAATACCCTGCTCACCGCTGCCGGAGCCCTGGCCGCAACCTATACGGTCACTCGCATCCGCTTTGGCAAGCCCGACGCCAGCCTCTGCGTCAACGGCTGGCTGACCGGACTGGTCGCCTCCAGCGCCAGCGCCGCCGTGCTGAATTCCGCTCAGTCCATTGTGGTGGGCGTCATCGCCGGCATCGTTACGCCGCTGCTGGTGGAACTATTTGAGCTGGCCCTCTCCATCGACGATCCCTCCGGCGCCATCACCGTCCACGGCGCGGGAGGCCTGTGGGGACTTTTGGCCGTAGGACTCTTCGCCTCACAGCCGGGGCAACTGGTCGCGCAACTGGTGGGCATCGCCACCCTGCTCGGCCTGGTTCTGCCGCTCTTTTACCTGCTCTTTGCCCTGCTCAATCGCTGGGTTCCCTTCCGCGTCGATTCCGACGGCGAACGCATCGGCATGGATCTGCACGAACTGGGCGGTGGGGCTTATCCGGAGTTCGTCATTCATCGCGACGAGTCGTACCGGTAGGGACTACTAGGGACTAAGGGACTAGGGACTGAGGGACTGGTTTGGACTGTGGTCAATGATCTGACGAAGCGGCGAGCCTTGTTCAAGGTTCGCCGCTTTTTTCGTCTTTCTCTACCGTGCTCCTGCATGAGCAGCCATGTGTGCCAAACTATCAGGCAGGACGAGGAGGAATGATGGTCCGCATCAATCTGGAATACCAAG
>Ga0302266_10000032_pt1 | contig 143041 bp, 132 predicted proteins | sample III_Bog_E1_2_FD_194559 | JGI IMG/M metagenome (GOLD analysis project Ga0302266, IMG submission 194559) | Peat permafrost microbial communities from Stordalen Mire near Abisko, Sweden - III_Bog_E1_2 | ecosystem: Environmental > Terrestrial > Soil > Wetlands > Peat | place: Sweden: Abisko...
GGCGGATGACGGCGTGACGGCGAAGGTGACGACGACGAGCGGCGATTCGCTGGACGTGCAGTTTGTCACCCCGGCCTTGCACGTGGAAACCGGCTTCGGCAAAACCGAGCTGCCGGTGAAATTGATCAAAAGTGTCCGCGTCGCGGCGGCGAGTAATCCCGGCCAGATGCCTTCAGGTTTAGTGGCACTGTGGTCGGGCGAGGGCAACGCCAATGACAGCGTGGGCGGCAACAACGGACAACTTGTTGGCAGCATGGGATTCATGCCGGGCAAAGTGGGGCAGGCGTTTAATTTCAACAATGACATCGGCGCCGTAATGTTTCCGCTGCACGGTTTAGGAAATGGTTTGCAAGACTTCAGGCTTAATCGCGGCGGCGGCTATGGATATGTGCAGATTCCCGCCAGTCCCGCATTGGACGTGGGCAAGGGAGACGGATTGACCTTCGAATGCTGGATCAAGCCCGTCTCCGTGACGCAACAAATGCTCATTGCCGAATACGAAAGAGCGCTCGGGACTTATGATTGGGCCGATGTCGGCTTTAATTTTGCCATCCACCCATCATCAGAGCTTGATTTCAACCTCGTAGATGACACTGCCAGTCATTCTGCCCACGAGATTATCACGCCGCCGAACCTGCTGGTTGCCAATGTCTGGCAGCACATCGCCCTGACTTACGACAAAGCTTCGGGAATCGCAGTGATTTATATCAACGGCGCGGTTGCCGTGCAGTCGAACCTCGGCAGTTTCAATCCGCAAACGGGCTTCCCTTATTTGCTCGTCGGCGCGCGGACGACTTTTGGCTCGGCGTCGAATCCTCACGACGTGTTTTCGGGAGGCATGGATGAAATCGGCATCTACAACCGCGCGCTTTCGGCGGATGAAATCCAGACAATTTACAACTTGGGAAATCCCATCATTTCGATCCCGCCGCCAGCCAATCCGCCGAAGCCCAACATCCCCACCACAGTGACAAATACGAACGAAACCGGCTTCCGCCTGACAATAGACCTGCGGGACGGATCGCACGTCGTTGGGAAAAGTTTGGAGGACACTTTGCGTTTGCATTCGGCATCACTCGGCGACATGAAACTGGCGGTGAGTGGCATCCGTTCCATCGTCATGGCGGATGACGGCGTGACGGCGAAGGTGACGACGACGAGCGGCGATTCGCTGGACGTGCAGTTTGTCACCCCGGCCTTGCACGTGGAAACCGGCTTCGGCAAAACCGAGCTGCCGGTGAAATTGATCCGCAGCGTCAAAATCTCGGCGATAAGCCAACAGCCTTCGAGTTTGATTGACGTTGATTTCGGCAGTGGCGGCGCGCGCGGCTACAGTTTGAAAATCGGAATTGCGGCGATCGGTCAGTCGGATAATGATTTTTGGAATTTTTATGATCGCGATACTTCTCCAACGCCAAACAGTTGGCGGCAATCGGGCGAATTGGCCAATCTAAAACTGGCCGATGGTGAGGAGACAACGGTGGGCATGAGCGTGTCCGATGCGCCGGGGGCGTGGGGCAATGACTCCAGCGATCCGATGTACAAGACCTACGATTATCCATTGGATGGTGGAAACAATGTCGTCACGTTCAATAATCTGCCTGCGGGTCAGTATGACGTACTGGCGTATTCTCCCGATGGCAACTATGAAGTCACGGTTGGCGGAACCAGCTACGGTATCAAGACGACGCAAGATTCACCTGTCAGCAATATGCCGGTATGGGCGGAAGGAGTCCAATACGCGCGCTTTCGGGAAGTGACGGTGGCGGAGGGACAGTCGTTGGTTCTCACGGTACGCAAAGGTGTCGGCAACTACGCGATTCTTTCCGGCGTGCAAATCCTTTCGGATTCTGAAATTCAGGGGAACAATGAAGCGGGCAAACCAAACACGTCTGCAACTCCGGTTTTGCCTTCGGCAGGGAAGACTAACGTCCAAACTACGATTGCGTCTACGAATGAAACCGGCTTCCGGCTGACCATCGAACTGCGGGACGGCTCGCGCGTGTCCGGGAAAAATCTGGAGGACACCCTGCACTTCCATTCGGCCTCCTTGGGCGACATGAAACTGGCGGTGAGTGGCATCCGTTCCATCGTCATGGCGGATGACGGCGTGACGGCGAAGGTGACGACGACGAGCGGCGATTCGCTAGACGTGCAGTTTGTCACCCCGGCCTTGCACGTGGAAACCGGCTTCGGCAAAACCGAGCTGCCGGTGAAACTAATCCGCAGCGTCAAAATCTCGGCGGCGACAAATCCGGGACAACTGCCTCCGGGTCTGGTGTCACTATGGTCGGGCGAAGGCAATGGAAGGGATTCGATCGCTGGGAATGACGGAATTCTGATGCCGGGGGTGAATTTTGAGACCGGCGTGGTCGGGCAAGCTTTTCATTTTAATGGCAATGACAACAGTTATGTGAAAATCCCCGATTCGCCTTCGCTAGACAGCCTTGCCGCCAGCATCACGATTGTGGCGTGGATCAAAGTAAACCAGTTCAACCCATTCCCTGATTGGAACGGGATCGTGACCAAGGGCAATTCATCGTGGCGGTTGTCCCGTTATGGCGGCACTTCCGCCATCGGATTCAGCACGACTGGTTTGAGCGACGTGGATTTGCCAGGTAACAAAAACATTAACGACGGACAATGGCATCATGTGGCGGCGGTGTACGATGGCAAGAATAAATACATTTATGTGGATGGCGCATTGGACGCGTCGGTTCCGGCAACGGGTTCGATTGCGCAGAATAATTTTCCAGTGGGCATCGGGGAAAACGCAGAGGCACTGGGACACCTTTGGAATGGCTCAATTGACGAGGTTGCAATCTACAACCGCGCACTGACGGCGGATGAAATCCAGACCATTTACAATGCTGTTAAACCTGGCAATACGACGCCGTAGCCAGTCAAACCGCCGGGTTCCACCAACGCCTTCGCCCCGCGACGGCGGCCAAGGATGAAGGCGGGAGGCTTGGCTCAATTCTGGCGGTGCAAGCATAATAACCGGTCTTTTCCATAAAGTTCATTTCCTCTGTTGGTGATGGCTGCCTTGTCTCAAAGCCGGTCGGATCTTTTGTGGCCATGTCGGCATCATCGCTCGTCGTGGCGCAACCAGAGAGCAGGCCAATGCCGGTGGCCACCAGCGCGCTCAGCAAGAATGACCGCATATTTTTCAGGGCGTGACGGATGCCGTAATGCCGGGCGGATGGACTAAATGCCGCATATCGTCAAAATAATGCCGGTTACAAATCCCAGCTGCGCCAAAATGAAATATCGGGACAATGCCAAGGCTCTGGCATCGCTCCTGGCACGGGCAAAATCGCGGCACTGCTGCCAGTCAGCCCAGGCACTCAATCCCCAGGACGCGCCAGTAATGACAACGCCGCCATGACGGGAAAGATACGGCCTGATGCCGCCGAGCCAAACTCCGAGGCCGGCGAAGAACGATGACATAAATATAAAACAGCCAATCATGCGAATCCGCCTAACTTGGAAAGCTGAACAGACGCCGACCTAGGACGTGAATCGCGACAGTGGTTCGCTCCGGCGACTCGTCAGGCATTATAGTCATCTGGCATCCTCATCAATATCCAATCGGCGGCGTGCCATCAACGGGCTGAACGGGGAATCCGGTGAATGAGCAAACTCCCGTACGCCGCCCTCATCCGTGCCGGCCAACTCGACTCGCATCAAAGAAACGTCTGGGCGCTTGTTGTCGTTGAAATAATCCACGCACTCAACCTTGGAGGCAGCCGACAACTCATCAACATACAACTTGTCCTTGTGCTTCCAATGCACATGAAACTTGAACATCTCTCGTTCCATAAATGCGAATGATGCCTAACGTAAAAAGCTGAGCCATGCCTTCTTCGCGGCGTGAACCGCGATAGCGGAAGGGACAGCGCAAGGCATTAGCTCCGGCGATCTGGTTAGGCCGCTGGTAACTGTGACCGGTCATAAAACAAATATCTGATGTTTGTTCTCGTAAGAACTCGATAGAGCCAAAGCTCCAATAAAAACAAGGCTATGTCAACTACCGCATCCAAGTTGAGGCCACCATCCGAAACGCTAAAAAAAAGCATGATGGGCAACACAATCAACTGAATCCAGATGAGCACCAAAGCGCACGTGCGCCAACCCGTCGAATATCTTCTGAGGCCAAAATAAATCCAAAATCCGAGTATGTTAAACTGAAAATACAACGAACCATTCAGCATATAGTAAATCATTTCAGCAACAGCGACGATAGCCAAGACAAGAAAGACATAGCATGCCGACGGCAACGCGGTCGGCGGTCTAGACTGGATGACACGCCCAGATTGACTAAACTATTTTGTTTTCAAAATCTGTTTATCTCTGCCGGCGCTTTGTCTGAAATATTCGTCAGTTTCCGGATCGACCGAAAAAGCCAAACAACCTTTCTGCGCTCGTGTCATCAACGTTCAATACCCGGCTGCGTTACGCGAAGTATCTGACACCGTCCGCCGCCTCCGCATAACGTAATTTTTCCCGAACCTTGATCGACATATAAGTTGAAAACTTGACTGTCGCTTTTACGTGAATTTAGAAGTCGGAGACCAAGCAGCCCGACAAATTATGCGCAAAGGCGCAATACTCAAGCCAGTTGCAATTTTGATCCCACCCGCGTGGCGTCGTCGTGAAGCTTCACGACGGTTTGCACCTCCGCATGGATGGTGGGATTACCAATCTGACTGATCAATTCACAAGTCATCCAGTTGAAGGCGAAGGATTGGTATTGTGCCTCCCACTTTTCGAATCGCTTTTCGGCCTTGGCATCCAGCCATGGCCAGCGCGGAGGTTTGCTACGAACGCCGCAGCGCCACGGTTTGGGAGTCAACCGGGCCCGGAAACATTTCTGGGTCTTGCAAAGTTTCCGATAAAGCGGATCCGCGCCCAGTGCCTCAAATACGCCATCAGCCACGTTCGAGTCAGCATCCACCAAAGCTTGGGTTGCCAATAATCGCAGGCCGGCACGAGTCCGGTAAATCCGCCAGCCCCATTCAGGATGGTTGCGCGTCCAAGTCTCGATCTTTGCCATCGCCGCGCCTTGGTGATTCGCAGGTGGCATGAGGTCGGGTTTGCCAAAAAGTCTTTTGAAAAATCCGGGCGGCTTGGATTCGGGCAGGTCAATGTCTACAAACATCACGCGAGCGGTGTTGAGCACCAGACAGCCATAGGAATTGCGCGTGACTACAGCAGCGGTTTCACCAGCACTGTTCTTGATTTCCTGCATGACCTGCTCGCGACACGGCCGGTCGGGATAATAACCGCCTTGCTTGGGCGGGAAATCGCCCGACCGAAAACGGTCTGCCAATTGTTGAGCGGCTTGGTTGGCGAGAGACTGAGCCTCGGCAAGGCTTTGGGATGACCAGCGCCAGCAAAAGAAGTTTCCACTGATTCCTCTGGCCCAGAATTGCGGGAAGTTCATGTGGCAAAAATGTAACGACAATCACGGGGTGGCAAGAATATTTGAATAAAGAACAAACGCCTGCCTTAAATGGCCGTGGAAAAATTTAAATTTTCCCCGTGCGGGTCGTTGTCCAATCGCGTAGTTTCCCGGCACAGGCACACTTAAAAAAGCATGGCAAAAAAAGTCAGCGTTAAATGGTTGAGCCAGCCGGAGGATCATGATTATCCGGCGGCCTTGTCCTATCTGTCTTTGACCTATGACCCGACGACGGCTGTCGGCCTAGTGGGCCGCCTTAAAAAGGCGGCGATGGCAGAGTTCAAGGCCAAGGATATATTCCGCGCGGCCGCCCTGCCTTTGCTGGGGATAGCCAATTCCCATGTCAAAGCGAACCAGCAGAAAATCCTGGCGGGCGACGCCGTGTCGCCGCTGCTGCTAATCCGGGATCCGGCCCATGGCCGGGTCATCATCGCCGACGGCTACCACCGGATGTGCGCGGTCTATTCATTTGATGAAGACGCGGTGATTCCGTGCAAGATTACCTGACCCACCGCCAGCGACGCATCATTTCAATGATGCCAGCCGCCGCCATGCCACCCGCCATGCCAGCCACCGCCCCAGCCGAAGGAAAATGACACGGGGGGAAACCACGCATAAGTCGGGTAGTAATAAGGTTGGGAATAATAGTAAGTATTCGCCGGCACGGTTTGAACATACGTCACCGTCGGCGCAACCGTGGTGGTCGCAACTGCTGCCGGCGTGACGGTCGAACTGGTTACTACAGCCGGGGTCGAGACGGGCTCCGGCGGCGGGGCGGGCGTGGTCGGGGCAGCGACGGCCAGCCCCGGTCTGGGCTGGCTCAACATCGTCGTGAGGACAGCGTCAGAAAGCCCTTGTTGCCGGAGATAAATGATCTGATCCGCGCTCAAATCATAGCTGTTCCCGGAATTTTTGATGTAAGCGATGATCGTGCTGTCGCCGACTTTCGCTTGTGACAGTTGCAAGACTTGCGTCAGGCCATAAGACAATGGCACTGCGGAGGCGTTGGCCGCTGCCGTTTGCCCTGTGCTGGTGGCCAGAGAATTCTGTGCCAACACCGTTGCGGTGGACAAAGTCAGACTGGCGACGGCCATGACCGCCAGCACCATTTGCCAATTTCTTGTTTTCATAAATTTTAAGGTCCTTTCACTAGGCACCGGAACATCCAGCGAAATGCTTCAAATGTCAACGTCCGGCGGAAGATTTTCAACGTGGGGCTTCCAAAATCCACGGTCGGGTTTCACCCCATGGAACTCGTCCGGCCGATTGCGTAAGGTGAAATCACAAAATTACAGCGAAAGCATCGCTGTCAAAATTAAAGACTGTCATCAGGTCAGGCGGCTGAACGCTTAACGACAAGATCACGAAATTTTATGGCAACACTTAAAATCAAGGGCGAGCTCAACATCATCAAGGGCAAGTCGAAACAGAAGCGCGGCAAGCTTGCGGACAACGGCATGCAATACGTCGCCGGCAAGTCCGAAGAATTGCTGGGGCAGCTTCAGCAGCACACCGGCGAAATCAACGATGCCGTCAAAAAATCCGCCACCGGTCGCTGCGAATAGACAATTGCCGAACCAAGCAAGGAACCCCATGCCTCAAGGTGATAAATCCAGTTACACGGACAAACAGAAACGTCAGGCCGGACACATTGAAGTCGGCTACGAGAAAAAAGGTGTCAGCACAAAAACCGCCGAAGCCCGCGCCTGGGCCACGGTCAACAAACTATCCGGCGGCGGCAAAAAGAGCGGCTCCGGTCGCAACCAAAATTAATTTAAAATTATGCCGGCGTTACATTCCAAACAAATCAAGCTGCACTTGCAGGCCGTCCCGCACTGGTCGAAACGCGCGCAAACCATTTTTCGGACATTCAAGTTTGAGGGATTTTTAAAGGCTATTGATTTCGTCAACCGAATTGCCGCGAAAGCCCAAAAGATGAATCACCATCCGGATATTGATGTTCGATTTGACGAGGTGACGTTGACGCTCACCACGCATGATGAAGGCGGCATCACCGAAAAAGATTTCTCGCTGGCCAAGCAATGTGACGAGGTGTTTTCCAAGTTTTTCACATCATGATGAACACCGATTCCAAAAAATAAAAATATGAATCCACCCATCCTTGATCTCGACCTGACCAAACAACCTCCGCACAGCCCGCGCGAACGCATTGATGGATTTGCCATTGCCAGTCGCACGGTTGACAAATGCCGCGCCAGTATCGCCGGAAAGCTCGGCGCATATCATTACGATTGTCCGCTCGACAACCTGCTCTTCAGCTTCAAGGGCATCAACGGCGCTCAATTCAAGACCGCCGTCCAAGCCGCGAAAACTTATGAAAACATCGGCGTCTGGTTGCAGGCCAATGGCACCAAGAAAACGCTGGCTGAAATCAAAGCCTGGTCGGATGAGGTGGAAGCTGGCAGCCCGATGAAAAATCCGGAGAAACGCGCGTTCTTCATTGGGGAATGCAAGAAGCTCGGACTGGAACCGGAGAAAAGCACCACATTCGACTGGCTCGAAGCCGACGACCTCGCGAGTTTCAAAAGCAACGCTGTGTAAGATTTTTTATTTCCAGCTTAACGCAAAAAGCGGGATTACCGCCGACTCGTGGAACCGCGCCACCGGAATGCCAACGACTTCAATACATTTAATTTGTAATTGTGAAGATTTGAACCGGAATTTTTACCGGCAAATACACATCTCAGTCCTAATTCACCAGCCGCAGGCGGAAAAAGTCCTGCGTCGAAGAACCAAGGCTGTTGGTGAGCGTCAAGATTCCGCCCGTTCCCGTCACCGGACTTCCGACGGGCGTCCAGACTGGGGTCGTCAGATTAGTCGTGGATTCGAGTTGATAGGTTTGTCCCGCCACACCGGACCAGTTGAGGAAGAGATTAGTGCCATAAACCTGAATGCCCACCGGCACGGGCAATGGCACGCTCGCCGAGAAGCTCAAACTATCAATGCCCAAACCCTGCGCTTTGCCGGTGACATCGGTCATCTGCCACACCAGCCATAAAGCCGCACCGGGCGGCCAGTTGGTGATGGTTTGGTTCAACACGCTCAAGTTGGTCTGGTTGATGGACGCAGTGCCGTCCACCGCCACGCCGCCCGAATCCGCAGCGACCGTCGGAATGCTCACGTTCAACGCGGGAATAAAGGCGGTCGCGCTGGCAGGGAACGTCGTCGTGCCGGTCGGGTCGATGTAATAACCGAACTTCAACGTTTTTGGCAGGTTGGATTGCCGCCAGACTTCGCCGGTGAATTGCAGGTTCATCCGCGTAAGCGTGGTGGCGGTGCCGTTGATGAACCGCACGCCAAACGCCGTTCCGCCCGTGGAACTGGTGGCGAGCAATCCGAGCGCGCGGTTGGAACTGCTCGGCAATCCAAAACTGATCTGTCCGCCCGTGGTCTGGTCGCCATCCGTGGCGCCCAATCTGGAACTGGAAACGCCCGAACCATACCAGCCAGCCAGCGCGGAAATTCCCAGCCCGCCATTGGCGGCGACCGGAAAGGCAAAATCATAAGGATTGTTAAGCGAGTAGGCTATGCTGTTAATTGTCACTGGATTGGCCGCGTTGACCGAAGTTGCCCCCGGATTGGGCAGACCATCGAAGTTTTGCGCATAGACGGAACCCGGCGAGGTGTAGTCAATGAACGAAGCCAGCGGCGTGGCCGTGCCGTTGTTCGGAGCGCCGGGTGTGGCCTGGAAAAATTCCTGGCGGTTAAAACTTTGCCCGTCCGGCAACGAGCCGTAGGAATCATTCGGATAAATATTCTGGTAGTCAACGTAGTCGAGCACCTGCTGCTGACCATTCGAGTCGAGCCGGGTCAACGCCACCGAACCCGTGCCGCTGGGCAGAACAAAACCGGTGTGTAGTTCGTTGGTGGTGGAAAGATTCGTCTCGCCGTCGGCGAAAATCACCTCGAACTGGCCGGCGTTGATGCTCGCGTTGGCCGGGAAAGCCCATTGCAATAGGTTGGTATAATTGTTGGCGAGATAAAGTCCGTTCAAGGAAATGACATTGGTGCTGGGATTGTAAAGTTCGAGCCAGCCGGTGCGCTGGTCCGCGCGGTTGGTAATGCCGGTCAGATTGTCCACTTGCAATTCATTGATCCACAAGGATGGAAATGGCGTCAAGGAAGTCGCGACACTGTTCAAAGCGTCGGGCGTGGCAGAAATTAAGCCGGACGACGGGGGAGCCGGATTGACCGTCGCGACCGTGCCGGATCCAGACAAACGCAAAGTCAGCGGGCCGCCGTTAGTGCTGGGCAGATACCAGAAACTTAAAGTGTAAGTCGCACCGCTGTTCAATGCCGGTGAAATCGTCTGCCAGATCGCACTGCTTTGCGTCGTGCCGGCGGCGGTGGAAATCAGATGCAGGCTACCGTTGCCAGAATGTTTGACCACGGTGCTCAAGACGGAATTGGTCAAATTCGGCGAAACCGTCCACGGGCCGGGAAACCCGGATTCAAAATCACCGTCAACTAAAGTGTTCGTTCCCGCTCCCGGCACGGAACCCGCGACCAGTTGGATGTCATCCACATAAACATCACCGGCGGACTGCAAATAGATATAAAACAAGGAAGACGACGCCGTTCCCGTGACTGTGACATAAGTCCATTGCGATGTCACCGGCGCGTTGGAGAGCACCGTTGTCCAGTTGCCAACGCGCCAGTTGTCTTGACTGGGATCAATCAATTGCAAAGACGCGCCGGTGCTGCTGGCATTGGTTGGCCAAGGCAACTGATTTTCGTATTTTACCTTGGTCACAGGCGTGTTGCTGGCAAGGTTCAGTGTCAGCGTTTCGCCATTCGGCGACAATGTTCCGCTGAAAATATCAAACACCGGATTAGTCGCGCCGTAAGCGGCCGCGAAGGCGGCATTGTTCGCCGCCAAAACCAGATAGTTCGTCGGCTCAAGAACCGAGCCGTTCGGGAAGGTGTAGGACAATCCTTGAAGCTGCCAGCCCGACAGATCAAACGCCAAATTGGTCGAATTATTATAGAGTTCTACGAACTGCGCGTTGTTGACGGCGGGAGCATACATGATTTCATTGATCACGATCTTGCCGACGGGTGACGCATTGGTTCCGTTATAGACGACGCTGACGGTGTTGCTGTCGCCCGTGATCGGCTGATTATTTTTGTCCACACCGACCACGCTCAGATTATTTGTCCCGCTGGCCAGCGGCAATGCGATGCTCCAATTATTCAGGCTTGTCCACGTCAGCGGATACGCCGCGCCGTTGATCCAGACGTTGGCCACATTCACCGGAGCCTGACCGGTGACATACGCCACGTTGTTGCTGGTCGGCACGGCGGGATTGACGGCGAAACTCGCGGCATTCACGGCGGCCAGTTGCGACGCGATACTGCTTTGCGCCTGGGTGAGCCACGCTTCGATGCCCGGGTAACCTCCGCCGGGCGCGGTGGCAGCGGTTGGGTTTTCGACGGACAGGCCATTATCAATGAAGGCATTGTATTTGGACATCAACAAAGGCCCGCTGTTGGCGACGTTGAGCGGACCGTTGACCAGTTCCTGCAACGCGCGCCAATACATCCGCAGAAAAGTCGGGTTGCTGTAGATGGCCGCCAAGTTATAGTCTTGCGGATTCAGGGTGAACAGATTTTGACCCGGCCCCCAGGATTCACTGTTGCCGATGACGATGTTGAAATCCCACATCAGCAGCGAATACTTCGTGCTCAGCGTGCCGATGTAACCGTAAAGATTCTGGCCCGTTTGCGCGCCGAAAGTATCCCAGTTGCCGGCAGCGTGGTTGGCCGCGAACACGCGCATCCAATTTTCCATGTTCGCCATGTTTTCCAGATTCGCGACATAGTTGGGCGAACTGGAAAAGTTGGCGGCGTCAATTACCGAGAAGACATTCGTGAAGTCGCTGTCGGAATCGGGCGTGCGACGGACTTCATAATTATAGCGGTAGCGCGCCACTTTTTTCACGCCGCCGGTGGTCGTGTAAGGCAGCAGGTTGCAGAAAGCATTATTGTTGTAGCCCAGCGAGTAGCCGGACGGGAACGGTTGAAATTCAAACCACGGCTGCATTTTGTAAAGGTAGCCATCCGTGTCATTGGGGAAATTTTCCTTCACCACGTCGCCGCCCGGCACCTGGGTGTCTTCCATCAAACTGCCGCGCCGGTTGCCGTTCACATAGACCGCCACATAGCGCTTGTAAAGCCACGGCACGCGGAGCGCGCGCAGGAAGCTGTTGGCCAGTTGCTCGCGCTGGAGGCTCGCGTCATCGCCCGGATTATTGCCCGGCTGATGAATCTTGCTGAAATCTGTCGCGCCGAGAAATTTATCGTCGTCGTTGAATTCCCATTTGTAATGGCAAAGATTGCCGGTCGGCGTATCAAAAGACTGCAGATACGGGCTGCCCGCATAACGCGCCTGCATATTGTAAATGACGCGGCTGCCGTTGACGAACGTGCCGTCGTTCCCTTCGTTACTCAAGTCCGCCAAGTTGATCCAGCGGTTCACATTGGTCTGCGTGACCCACAAATGATAAGCGCCGAAACTGCCGCCCGGATTGCCGTCGCCGAACATCACCACGCCTTCGCGCACCGGCTCATTGTCATTGGGACGAATCGCCGGGAAGCGTGTCGCTGCGCCCAGATTGTCCGTGGCGGAAATATAAAACGCGGCGATTTGATTCGCGGCCTGACCGGGAATCGTCGCGCTGTAAATCCCGTCGCCCGCGATGGCGTCGCCGTTCGTGCCGCCGTCATTCATCGGCACGGCGGTGCAATTCGTCGCTGGATCCAGCCGATAATAAAGCGTCAGATTTTGCACACCTTCGGGATCGTGAACATTCGCGATCACCACCACCGGTTGGTAAGCCGCCGGCAACGATGGCGTGTGCGTGACATTGTAAATTGCCGGCCCAGCGTTCGTCACATATTGGCTGTTGGGTCCGCCCGGCGAACCGAGGTTGGTTGGGATCGGCAGCACCGCCGTGGCTTCCAGCCAATTGCCATTCAAACGCAACAAGGCTTCCGGCCAGCCGTGCAACCAGCGCGCCTTGAACCGCAAGGTCGCAGTCTGGCCGGCCACCAGCGAGTTCGGATTCAAGGCCACCTGACACGAGTTGTCTCCGGTCCAAATCTTGTCGCTGCACCGGATGTGCAGCGAATAGTTGCTTTGATACCCGCTGTTTTCCAGACTGGAACGCGACATACAACCTTGGAACGACCAGCCGCTGGTGCCGCTTTCAAACGTGCCGTTGGAAACATAGTTGTTTCCGTTGTAATCCACTTCGATGTTGTCCACCAGACATTCGCCGTCGTCCAGCAGGCCGATCTGGGCATAGTCAATGGACGGATCATAATTCGCACCATTGTCGAGCACGCCGGTGAATTCCACGTTGGTCCAAACGGATTTTTGCGTCTCATCGCTGTCCGCCCAGTTCGACGCGAGCCGGTGATTGGAATGCGGATCAATCAGTTCCAAGCTGCTGCCACCGCCACCCGACCATTCGCCCCAGCGTCCGCCCGTGCCGTAGGTGACCTGATCTTCGGCCACCAAAATGGCGGTGTTGGTGTAGAGCGTTTGTGGCATGGACAACTGCACCAGCTCGCCGTCGTGCGACAGCTTGCCGCTGTAATTGCCCACCGTGTTTCCACTGTTCAAGTTCGGATATTTGGCGAACAGATTAGTCGTGTTGCGCGCGACTACCAGATAGCCGTTCGGTGCAATCACGACGCTTGGAAATGTAAAAGTGATTCCCGCAGTGAATTGCCAGCCGGCCAGATTGATGGTGTTGGTTCCTTTGTTATAAAGCTCGACGTATTGGTCGTCATCATTGCCGCTAATCGGGTCATACATCAATTCGTTGATGACGATGTCGCCGATCAAAATCGCGCTGTTGTTCGTGCCGGGCGTGTTGGTGGTGAACGCGTAAAAATCATTCGCGCCATCCGGCCAGCGACCATAAGACACGCCGTTGGCCTGCGCGCCGAACTGCACGGCATCCAGAATGCGGCTGTGATCCGGCTTGATAAAATAAAGCGTCTCGCCAATGCCGTTGAGCGTGAAACCGAATTGCAATTGCGTGAAGGAAATGAAGCTCGCCGGGCCGATGACAGTGCCGGATGGAATGACAAATTTATTGGTCGTCGGATCGTCGGTCAAAATGCAGCCGGAAAGATCCACGCTGTTCGTGCTGTGATTGTAAAGTTCGATGAACTGCGGCACGGCCGGATTTTCCGAGTGCGGCAAAATCTCGTTGATGACGACATTCCGCAACGGACTGGGCGTGAACCCGTCCATTTGTCCGGGCGAACCGCCGACCGTGTCGCTGATGTCCCACGCACGCGGATCGCCCTCGCCGTAACTCGGCTTGGCCAGCACGATGGAATGTCCCGTGCCGCTCGCCGCCACCGGCCACGGATAAGTGGCGCTGTAGGGCACGGTCAGCAGCACATTGGTTTGTTCGTCAAACAGTTCGAGCGTCTCGGATTTTTTCAGGCTGCCGTTGTAAGGGCCAAAGACATTGGAGGTGACGCCATAGACATTGGCGATGCTTTGCGGCGAGGCGGCCAAAACAAAATAAGCACCGCCGGGAATCAACGTGTTGGCGGGAAAAGTATAATTCATGTCCGCACACGTCACTTGATAGCCGCTGATATCTTGAAAAAACGGATTGGAATTATAGAGTTCCAAAAATTCTACGTTATTGCTATCGGTGCGCGCTACGGGTTTATACATGATTTCAGAAAAGACAATGCCCGTCTTGCGACTGGACGGCCCGATTGGTTCGTGCGGATTGATGATCGTGGCCGTCACCGCATTGGTCGGCGTGGTTTCGTAATTCGTGAATTGCGCCGTCGTCAGTTGGTTCGTGTTATGGCTGGCGATGGCCAGACCGAGGTAAATCTGGTTCGGCACCGCCAACGTCACCGCGCCGAGTTGCATCCAGTTGATTCCGTCATAACTGCCAAAGCCGGTAAACACATTGCCGACGCGATTGAGCCGCAGCCAGGTGTTGGGATAATTCACCGGAAAATTTCCCGAGGTGGCGGCCACGCCGTTGGTGGTCGTACGGTCGGCAAAAAATTCGCCGTTCATGCCCGGCGTGGCCAGTGTGGCGGCGAACGGACTGCCCGTCACCAGACTCGCGCGCGCCATCAAGCCGGCCTGCGCCCACAGGTCGGACAAACCCAATCCGGCCAGACAGACGGTGACGTCGAAATTGCCGTTCTGCAATTGATACTGAAAATTGAATTGATCGTTGGTGCCGCCGATGTAGTTGCCGGCACTGCTGACATTCACGCCGTTGGTCGTAAGCGTAAAAGTGGAAGGAATGGGCGGAGCGCCGATGTCTTGCGACGCATAAGGCGAAGCCGTGAAACCGGCCAGCGTATTGGTCGCGATGCTGTCCGGCGGAATGGCCAGATCAAAAATGTTATTGATGACGATGACATAATTGCTGCCATACGCCAGCGGCACCGTCGTAAGCGTCACCGTCATATTATCCGCGCCCAATGACGCATTGGTTATGGCCAGTCCGTTTGAGAAGGCATAATTTGCGACGTTAGTGGCGCTGGCGACCGTGACGGGTTTTGAAAAAACGATTTCAACATTTGTCGTCCCAAGGTTAAAAACGCCAATGACCGTCGGCGGCACGGGCGGCAACACGGTGACTGTCGCCACCGCGCTGGTGATGGAGTTGAAACCGCTGGCCACAATCACCCGATAGGCCAGCGCCCAATTGGTGTTCAAGCCGGAAATCGACAGGACATTGCCGATCGAGCCGGAAATCGGGCCGCCATCCGTCAAGTTGGTGTAGAGGCCGCTGCCCACGGCTCCGGCCTGCCATTGATAGCTCAAAGGCGACGAGGCAATGGCAGCGATGCTTAGCGAAACAGTGCTGCCGCCCGAGTTGGTTTGAGAAATGGGTTGCGTCGCAATGATGATTGGACTGAACTGAAGCTGAAAACCATTCACAACCGTGAACATCTGGCCCGCGCTCTCGGTGGCTGCGAACGAAAGCGTGCCATTGGTCAGGATGCCCGTGAAAGTATTGTAGGCGACTCCCAGGCCTGTAGAAATTTGCCGCGTGGTGGCGGTGGTGGCTAAGGTGCTGGCAGAGTTTCCGCCCGTCGCCCCCGCCGTCAAATTGAGAATGGCACCTTGACCGTTTTGGTCGCCGGCGGCGTAGACCACCAAGTTGAAAGCGCTGTTGGTATATTTCGTCAAACCGGTGAGGCTTACTGTGACCGTCGCCGTGTAATTTGGATTGTTATAGCCAAAGGCATAATCCTCCATCAAAGCAGTGGTGTTGGCATCCATGGCGATTCCACCGGCATCGGTATAAAGCTGGCTGGCGTTGACCAACGTAAGCCGGACACCGCTGACGACGTTGTTGGATGAATCAAAAATGGTGTTGGCATTGCCGTTGAGAGCATTCCACGCATCACCGGCAGAACCCAAAACTGCAGCACCGGTTTGAGTGGCGGCAGACCCGAAGTCGCCATTGATCAGCGTGGTGATTGGAATTGCATTAGACTGGCTAAAACCGGTGCTGATACCCGCAATCAGGAACGAAGTTACCAAGACGAGAATGCGAGATTTAAATATTGAACAGACAGAAAAAATCAATTGGTTCATGACGGGTAATCTTGAAAATCAGACCTTTGGCGTCGTTGGGCGATTTTACATTGGGCTGGTATTAGGAGAATATAGTGGGGCGGGAGCTTTTTACAAATGAAAACAACCCCGTTCGAAGTCAGTTCGGTATGGTCGCCGGATGGGTGGTACGGTTCAATTGCCCGGCGAAAAAACGATAAATCTCCTGTGCAATCGCAGGCGGCGCAATGATGCCGTGGCCTTTGTTTGGAATGATTTCCAAATGCGCCTCCACGCCGACCCGCTGGAGCGCGGCGTAAAAAATCTGGCTTTGTTCGGGTGGCACCAGCGTGTCCGCACCGCCGTGCAGCAGAAAAACTGGCGCGCAATTCTTGTCCACATAAAACAACGGGCTGGCAAAGTTTGCCTTGTCCACATTTTGCGCCACTGCGCCGCCGAGCAGTTTGGCCACTTCACCATTGGCATCCGCGCGGAACTTCGGATCGGCAACCAGCCGGTTCAAATCCGTCGGCGGATAAAATGCGCAGACGCATTGCACGCGGCTGGAAAAATTCAAGTTGCCGCCCACATCGCCTTCCATTTTCGGATTATCCGCCGTTGTCGCCAGCAGCAACGCCAAATGGCCGCCCGCCGACGCGCCAAAAACCCCGATGTGATTGGCGTCCAGATTATATTTATCCGCATTCGCGCGTAGCCATCGGATGACACCCTTGCAGTCATAAAGCTGCGCAGGAAACGGCGCGACCGTATCGAGCCGATAATCCATGCTGACAATCGCCAGATTTTGCGCCGCCATGAAACCAATCGGGCAAAAATCCTTGCTGCCGCTATTCCACGCACCGCCATGAATCCACACCACGACCGGCAGTTTGCCAACGGGTTTCTTCGGGGAATAAATATCGAGCCGCAACGACTGGTCGCCGACTTTTGCGTATTGAATGTTCCGATCCACCTTGACTGAATGGGGCAGCCGTCCGGCGCAACCGCAGAACAGGCTTGCGATCAGTGGCATCACAAGCAAACCGCGCCGTGTGACTTGAGTGAAGATTACCATCATGCAAATATGTGATTACCGAAGTTCCGTCAAATTTTTTTCCGCCGCGCTCTGCGCATCTGCGTCATCGAGGTCAACCGGTTTTAGGTCGCGGCATTTTTCCAATTCCACGCGCGCAAGTTTTTCTTTCCCGATGGCTTCATAGACCCGAGCCAGTTCAAAATGATGAATAATGCGGTGCGGCGCCAGATCAATGGCTTTCTTGAAATTACTGATGGCCTCCGCGTTGCTGGCTGCCGGCAGGCCGCCATAAACAATCCTTAACAGTCCCTTCAGAAATATGTTCATGTTGGCCACGCCAAAATGCCAGCGGCCAAGCAGGTAGTAGCCGACATCCTGCTTTGGATCCAAGGCGATGGCAGTCTCGCACTCGGACTTGATGGCCCGCGACCATTTTACTTTCGTCTCGGTGTCGACGTAGGGAAAGTTCTTGGCATAACAAACCGCGACGCAGAGACGAGCCGTGGCATTCGTCGAATTCACCGACTCCGCCCGCAACGCCACCGATAGCGCGCGTTCGGCCAGATTTTTTTGAACTTCCGGCGAAGCGGTTATGTGCATGAGATCACAATAACGCTTGGTCAACAGGCATAGATCAGCACAGTTCGTCGCCGCCAGCGGTTCGGCGGTGGAATAAAATTTTAATGCGTTGGCCACCGCTCCGCGTTGCGCGGCCTGATTGCCTTGCTCCAACAAATTGATGAAACACAGATCTGCGGCAAAACTTTTTACGGCGATAAGCCCGAAGCAAATCGCCAAAAGAAACCCGACTCGGAAAAATCGCGCAGGCGGTTGGATTTGGGTGAAAAAAGAAAACACGATGTCTGTTCAGTTATTTTTATTCTGAAACAAATAGTGCGACACCAGCCACTCCTCGCCGCCGCGAAAGCCCCAAAGCTCCGCACACGCCAGGTAAAACACGCGCCAGTAAACCCACCAGCGCGTTTCGTTTTCCGCGCCGTAGGTTTGCGCGAAGAGCGGGCGGATTTCTTTTTCATGCGCATCCATGTTCGCCAGCCAAGCCTCGGCTGTTTTTTCGTAATGCGTGCCGTTCACGCGCCAATGATTTTCAATGCTCAAATCGCGTTGAAAATAGAGGAGTAAATCGTCGCTCGGCATGATGCCCCCAGTGAAAAAATAACGCGCCATCCAGTCGGACTCATCGCGCGCGACGAAGTGATACGCATATTCCTTGTGCGTGAAAATGTGGACGAACAATTTTCCGTCCGGCTTGAGCCAGCGCGAAATGTTCGCCATAAGCCGCTCGTAATTTTTCATGTGCTCGAACATTTCCACCGAAACCACGCGGTCAAATTTTTCCGCGCCGTGTTCCAAAGCCTCGAAGCGATTCATGTCACATGTGATGGTGCGGAGATTTTTCAAACCGCGCTTCTGCGCCTCGGCATCAATGTGCAGCTTCTGCGTCGCCGAATTGGAAACGCCGGTGATGCGCGCATTCGGAAATTTTTCCGCCATCCACAAAGACAGCGAACCCCAGCCGCAGCCGAGTTCCAAAATGTTTTGTCCGTCGGCCAGTTGCGCGCGTTCGCACGTCAGCTTGAGCATGGCTTCTTCCGCCGCGTCCAAAGTCGTCACGCCATCCGGCCAAAGCGCGCCGCTGTATTTCAACCGTGCGCCAAGGCAAAGCTGATAAAACCGCGTCGGCACTTCGTAATGCTGCTCGTTCGCGGCCTTCGTCTCAACGGCGATTGGACTTTGTTTCAATTCCGTGACGAGCTTCAGCAAGTGCGCCTGCTGCGCCTCGGCGCTGCCGTGATTTTCCTCGCGCAGCCGCTCGTGCAACAACCGGCGGATGCCGATGCGGATCAACCAGTCGGGCAGCAGATTTTTTTCCAGCAACCGGTCCAGCGTCAGCGTCGGCTTCGGCAGCGCGAGATGATTTGTCGTCGTGGCCGGTTTCAGCGTCAAAGTTTGTTCAGCACTCATATTATTTTTTCTTGAACCACGGCACGAACGCGCTCGTGGTGCGTTGATATTCGCGATACGCGTCGCCTTTGCTTTTCACGGAAAGTTCCTCGGTCAGCGGAATGCCGGTGACGCGTAAAAGAAAAAACAACATCAGCGCCGGGCAATAAATCGTCGCACAACCGAGCGGCGAGCCGAGCGCAAACACAAAAAATCCGACCCAAACCAGCCACTCGAAAAAATAATTTGGATGGCGCGAATAATTCCACAATCCAAGCTCGCAGATTTTCCCTTTGTTTTCCAGGTTGGCGCGAAATTGTTTCAACTGCCAATCGGCGACGCCTTCGCCCACCACGGCGACGAACCAAATCGCCACGCCCAGCCATTCTAAAATCGAAATTCCGGGACGGTCGTTGAGGCAGATGACCAGAAACGGAATCGCGAGCAGCACGATCAAAACGGCTTGAAGTTCAAAAAAAATCAGCACCTGCGATTTCAGATTCTTGCCCCACTTCTCGCGCATCTTGGCGTAGCGCACGTCTTCGCGCGGATGGTGGCCCATGACGCGGATGTAAAGATGCGTGCCCAGGCGCACGCTCCACAGCGTCGCCATGCCGGCGATAAGCCAGCGTCGCGTCAAATCGCCGTGCGCCGTCGCCGCAAAAAAAATGGCCGCGGGCGCGAACGCATACGACCATGCGATGTCTACGATGCCAAGGTTGTTGATCCGCAGCGCGAGCCACCAGATGAAGAGCATCAGCGCGATTGCAAAAACGCAAGTCGGCCACAACGCATTGAAAAATTCAGTCAGCATTTCATTTTTTGAGTTGCGACAGTTTTTTCAGCGGCGGCAACAACACGAAATAAATCAGCGCCGACAAAATCGGCGCGATGAGCAGCCACGCGATGATGCCGTGAACGCCCGTCATCCCGAATTCGCCCAAAAATTTCCCCGGCGCGTCGTGGAATTTTTGCAACATTTGCGGAATGGAAAAAGTCACTTGCGGGGCGCGTGTGAGCCATTCGCCGATTCGGATGAACGGAAGCAGCATGGCGAACTGCAACGGATAAGCGAGCCAGTTGACGAGCTGGATGATGGGCTGGTTCAGCTTGAGCCAGAAGGCGACGGCGGCGCACAGCAACGTGGTCGAGCCAAGAATCGGGAACATCGCGAGATTGATGCCGAGCGCGATGGTGAGCGCGATTTTTTGCGGCGTCACGCCCTGCGTCAGTTGCGAACCGATCAGCCCGACCACGCGTTCGCGCCAGAATTTTATCAGGCGCGAGGGATTTTCGGTTTGTGGCATGGCGCAGGGATTCATTTTTTCGCGCGGAGCAAAACTTGGTCAATCGTGGCGCTCGTAGGCAGCCGGAACAACGTGAGGAGCATGTAGCTGGACATCGCGATGTTGCCGAGCAGCAGAATCGCGATCAGCCAGGCGATGCGCGCGACGTTGGATGTTTCTTTGTAGGCAAGCCAAACGTAAAATGTTAGGAAACCAAAGTAGCAATCGAACAGCGTGGCGATGAACCACGGATGCGTGACGAGCGCCTGCGGCGTTTTCCAGATCGGGCATTGGTAGCTCGCCCAACTCGTCGCGCAAAGCATGGTGACGAGGACGAAGGTGAACGCGCAGCGGAGAAAAATGATCATGGCAGTTGCAAGGTTGGATTGTTCGGTCGCGTGTAAATCGCCTGCACCACGGTGATGTTCCGCATGGCGAACGCGGCTTCGCAGTAGCTGAAGTAGTAATTCCATTTGCGGAGGAAGCGCGTGTCGAAATTCTGCGCGCGCACGGCGGTTTCGTTTTGATTGAGCGCGATGCGCCAGCGTTTCAACGTCTCGGCGTAGGAAAGGCCGAGGTCTTTCAAGTCGTGCAAAAACAAATCGCCGGTTTTGCGCAGCGCCTCGTTGACGCGATGGACGGACAGCAGCAGCGAGCCAGGAAAAATGTGCTTCTGAATCCAGTCCACATTTTTGCGGAGCGAATCGTGGCGCGAATCGGGACAGGTGATCATCTGCAACGCGAGCAGGCCACCGGGTTTCAAGACCTCGTGGCACTTGGCGAAATAGGTTTCGAGATACGCATCGCCGACGGCTTCGAGCATTTCGATGGAAACGATTTTGTCGAACTGGCCGGTCAACAAACGATAATCCATCAGCTTGATCTCAATTTTGTCGGCGAGATTTTCTCTCTGAAAAAGTTCGCGGGCGTATTTGAATTGCTCTTCGGAAATGGTGACAGTCGTGGTGCGGACGCCGTAATTTTTCGTGGCGTGTAAACTGAATCCACCCCAACCGCTGCCGATTTCCAACACGTGTTCGCCGGGTTTTAATTTGAGCTGGCGGCAGAGGCGGTCGTATTTGGCGACCTGGGCTTCTTCCAAAGTCTGCATAGCGGCGTCAAACAATGCAGATGAATAAGTCATCGTCGGGTCGAGAAACAATTTATAGAAATCATTTCCCAAATCGTAATGCTCGGCAATGTTGCGGCGGCTGGTCTCCAAACTGTTCGGCCGGAGCAAATGCAGGATCCGGTTGTATTTTCCAAGCAGGTTGACCAGAAATTTTTTACCGCGCGATCCGGACATCGCGGGCGAATTTTCCACGTTGAGAATAAACCACGAAATGACTTTGGTGATGTCGTCGGTGTCCCAATCGCCGTCCACGAACGCCTCGCCGAAGCCGACGTCGCCGAACAAAACGCAGCGCTTGAAAAAATTCCAGTTCACGATTCGGACGTTGGCGGAAATTTTCGCGCCGGGCTGGCCGATGGTTTTTTTTGTGCCGCCGGGCAGTTCAAGGTGCAGGCAGCCGAGCGTCATTTGCGCGAGCGATTGCATGACGACGCGCTGGTAAAAGCCGCCGGATTTTTCGGCGCGCGGATGGGCGAGTGCTGGGCTCAAGGCTGCGATTGGCTGGTTCATTTTGAAGATAGGGTTGAGTGTGGGCGTAACACTTCGCGTTGCAATGCGGCGTTTTCCACCTTGCGATAAAACGGGACGCGCTTGAGCCAGAGCCGGAGCGCGTGCCAGTGGATCAGGAAAATCACCTTGAGCGTGACGAGCGGATACTTGAGCGTGAACCACGCGAGATTTTTATTCGTGAGCGCGGCGCGTTTGCCAGTGAGCGTGCTGATGAGAACTTTGTCCGCGCCGTCGCGGTCGTCAATCTTGATGTCCAGCTTGTCGCCGGGAATTTTCAGTTTGAAATCGAAACTCAAATCAAGGCTGGAAAACGGCGAGACGTAAAAAAGTTTCGGGACGATTTTGGCGAAGGTCGTGCCCGCGTTAAGTTCTTCGCGGCGGAGCAAAAATAATTTCATCTCGCGAAACGTGTTGCCGACCTCGGCGACGGAGCAGACGGGCGAGCCTCCGGCGTTGAAACAATAGTAAATCGAGACGGGATTGAAAATGTAGCCGGCGACGCGCGGCAAGGTCAGCAGCATCACGCGGCCGAACGGGCCGAGGTCAATTCCGTTCTGGCGCAGGAAGCCGACGATGCGTTCCTTGAGCGGATTTTTTCCGGCGGGTTCGTGGTCGGTGTCACGGAAGCTGTAAAGATTTTTGCGGTTGTAGCTGAACAGAAAAATTTTCTGCGCGACGATTTCCAGTTCGTCCAGATCCAGGTAGAACATGAAAATATCGTGCGAAAAATGGTGAACCTTCGGCGCCAGCCGGTGGTGCATCACGGAACATTCGTAGAGGCAGGAGTTCATGCCCAAATCCTTTCCCCGGTCAGGACGCGGCACAGGTCAAGCGCGGACGTGAAGGCGTCCTCGTGGAAGCCATAGCGAAAATAACTGCCGCAAAAAAAGACATTGGTCATGCGCTCGTTCAGTTTCGGCAACTCGCGTTGCGCCCGGGTCGCACCCAGGCTGAACAACGGATGCTCGTATTGAATACGTTTCAAAATCAAGTTTGGATTCACGGAATCCTCGCCGTTGATGGAGACAAAATAATTCTGCCGGTCAGAGACGTCTTGCAAACGGTTCATCCAATAAATCGTCGAGGGCAAAATTTTCCCGTTCACGGCGCGATCAATCCGATAGTTCCACGACGACCAGCACAGTTTTGTTTCCGGCATCACGGAGGCGTCGGTATGCAGCAGCGCGGAGTTCGGTTGGTATTTGAATTCGCCGAGCAATTTCCTTTCCGACTCATCGGCGTCGGTGAGAAGTTTCAAGGTTTCGTCCGCGTGGCTGGCGAAAATGACGTGATCGAAACTTTCTGTCGCGCCGGAAACGTCGGTGACTTTCACGCCACCACTCTCACGGCGGACGCTGACCGCTCCGGATCTTAGTTTTATTTTTTCGCGGAATGGCGCGGTGATTTTTTCGACGTAGGATTTCGCGCCGTTGACGACCGTGAGCCACGGATGCTGCGTGTGCAGGCCGAGAAAACCGTGATTGTGAAAAAATCGCAGCAGCGTGATGGCGGGGAACTCCAGCATCAATTCCGGCGGCGTGGACCAGACGGCGGAACTCATCGGCACAAGATAAAAATTCAGGAAGTCGTCGCCGTATTTGCGTTCGCGGACGTATTCGCCGAGCGTGTAGTGTTGAAAGTTCGCCGAGGACAACGCTTCAATGGCTTCCATGTTGAAACGGTTGATCTGCAAAATCATTTTCCAGAAACGCGGGCGGAAAATGTTTTTGCGCTGGCCGAAAATGTGATTCAGGCTCGTGCCGCAAAATTCCAAACCGGTCGGCAGATGCTGCACGCTGAAGGACATGTTTGTCGGCTTAATGGCGACGCCAAGTTCGCGGAAGAGCCGCGTGAGATTGGGATAAGTCACTTCATTGAACACCATGAAGCCGGTGTCAATCGGTACGGAGCGATTTTCTTCAGCGACGGTGATCGTGTTCGAGTGGCCGCCAGCATAGTCGTTCTTCTCGTAAAGCGTCAGGTCGAACCGGCGATGCAGAAAATGCGCGCAGCCCAGGCCGGCAATACCGGTTCCAATGATGGCGACCCGTTTCACGCGCGATGCGAATGGTTGGCAGAAAGATTTTTTCCGGTGCGAATTGGATGGTCATTTTCATAAGCGGTGAGCGGGACGGGTTTGAGGTTCCAGATGAGACCGGTCCACGAAAGCGCCTTGAGCAGGTAGTAGGAAATGTCAATTTCCCACCAGTAAAAACCCTGACGCGTCGCGTTCATGTAGCGGTGATGATTGTTGTGCCAGCCTTCGCCGAGCGTGATGAGCGCGAGGAAAAGGCTGTTGCGGCTGTTGTCCTTGGTTTCGTAACGACGTTTGCCGAGGAGATGCGCGAGAGAATTGATGCTGGAAGTCGCGTGAAACAAAACCGTCGTGCTGATGAAAAATCCCCAGACGAGCAATTGCCACGAAGTCACGCCGAGCGACGGGGAAAATTCACCGAGAAAATATCCGAGCGTGAACAGCGCGACGGCAAACAACGCCGGCACGAGCGAATCGAAACGGTTCAGGAAAATCAGTTCGGGAAATTTTGCCAAGTCGCGCACTTGCGAATAATCGGTCGGAAAATTTCGCGCGCTGGTGATCCAGCCGATGTGCGACCACCAGAAGCCGCGCAGCGTCGGCGAGTGGACATCTTCTTCGTCGTCGGAATGTTTGTGGTGATGGCGATGCTGATAGCTCCACCAGAGCGGGCCGCGCTGCACGGCGGTTGCGCCGATGAGGGCAAATATAAATTGTGCGAGGCGAGAAGTGTGAAACGTCTTGTGCGAAAAATAGCGGTGATAAAAGCCGGTGATGGCGAACATCCGCACGAGATATAAAAACACGGCGATCGCAACCGCCGTCCAGCTCCAGCCGACGACAAAAACTCCGAGGCAACCGAGGTGCAACAGCAGAAACGGCAGCACCCGCATGACTTCAATTTTGTCGGGCTTGGCGCGGATGGCGGCGAGATTTTCGTTACCGTAATCCGAGTCGAACCAGTGCACGACCGACCGCAAAACGTTTCCCCCACCGGCTGATTTTGTTTTTGTGGCGTGGCTCATTTTCTGTTTCATAGGTTAAATCGTATGTCGCGTGTCTTTGGATGCACAGAATCTTTTTGCATCCGTTTTGCCGCCGCGCGCGTTGTTCCATTGAAGTGCCAACTTGTAAATTGCCGGCTGTTTTGATATGAGCGTGTGTGCGCAAACTCATTTTGTGCGGATGTGGCCGGAATTTCCGGCGCATCCGGCGCGCCATTTCATAACTTTAAGCCAGCCCGTGAACGAACCGGAAATCCAAGACGACGACATCGAGTTGCTGCGACGGATCGCGGACGGAAATCGTGGGGCGTTCGCCGAATTTTACGACCGCCACGCCACACTGATGTTTTCGGTCGCCTCCAAAATCCTGAATGACGCGGGCGAGGCGGAAGATGTCTTGCAGGAAGCGTTCGTGCAAATCTGGGAAAAAGCCGGGCGCTTCGATCCGAAACTTGGCAAAGCCGCGAGCTGGGCCGTAATTCTCGTGCGCAACAAGGCGATTGACCGCATCCGCGCCTCGCAACGGCGCACGCGCCTCGCGGAGCAAGCCGGCGTGGCGCACAACATCGCGTCCGAAGTGGCTGATTCGGCCAATGAAATTTTTTACGGGCACGACAAGGCGAAGTTCATCCATTCGGCCATCGTTGAACTGCCGGAGGAACAGCGGCAGGCGATTGAACTGGCCTATTTTTCCGGCCTGACGCAGGACGAGATTTCAAAAAAATTAAACGCGCCGCTCGGCACCATCAAGGCGCGCATCCGGCGCGGTTTGCTGAAACTGCGCGACCAACTGGAGGGCGTTCTATGATTGACGAACGTCTCGAAGAGCAGGCTTCACTGCATGTCTTGGGCGCGTTGAGCGACACCGAGGCGCGCGAGTTCAAGCAGAAATTGCGCGCCAATCTTGAATTACAGGAATATGTCGCCCGTTTGAGCACCGCCACCAGTGCGCTCGCGGGCGCGTTGCCAGTGGTGAAACCGCCGCCGCAATTGCGCGCAAAAATTCTGGCGCAGGTCGCGCCGCCGCAAAAAACAGTTTCGCTGCCGGACAAAAAATTCAACCCGCTGGCGTGGCTATCGTGGTCGTTGGCCACCGGCTTTGCCGCGCTGTGTCTTTTGCTGAACGTGAAGGACTCGCATTTGCAGAAGACAATTGGCGAGCAGGCGCAACAGATCAGCAGCTTGAACCAGCTCGCGCAGTCACTATCCGCCGCAACAAATTCTTTGCAGCAGACGGTGCTGGCGTTGCAGGAGACGAACCGGCTGGCCGGCTTGCGGATCGCGATGTTGAACTCGCTCATCGCCGACGCGCCAAAGGCCATCGCCGTTTCGCTGTGGGACAATGAAAAACAGGACGGCATCCTCGTCGCGCAAAATCTCAAGACGCTGCCGGCGGACAAGGATTACGAACTGTGGGTCATGGATGAAAATCAAAATCCCGTGGCGGCGGGCGTTTTCCACATGGATCAAAACGGGGCCGTCCGGGTAGAATTCAAGCCGAGCCGAGCCATCAAGACCGCTGGCAAATTTTGCGTCACCGAAGAAGTTAAAGGCGGAGTTGCTTCACCGACCATCAAAAATCTTATGTTGGCGAGTAATTAAGTAACCAGATAATTTGGGAAACAAAGGCGGGCCAATTTGATTGACGCTGCGAAACGTATCTAATAGCTTCCAATTACAGTGTTTTTTTGCATCCGTCCGTTAACAAGTTAAATAAATTTACGATTTTTTGACACCGTCCATCGGCGTCAATTTTTGACCGATGACCAGATAAAAGCCGACTTTAGCGACCGCTGAAAATCCCATGGCCTTCAAAAATTTCCCCGCCCACTCCCAAGGCGTCCAGCTTTTGCAGCGTTCGCTCACGCGTGGCCGGCTCGGCCATGCCTATCTGTTCACCGGCCATCAGCTCGAAGAACTCGAAACCATCGCCCGCACTCTGGCGAAGACACTGAATTGCCAGAATCCAATTAAAACTGCTGGGGTCGCCACCGACTGTTGCGACGAATGTCTGAACTGCCAAAAAATCGAGAACGACAGCCACGCCGACCTCCATTGGGCGCGGGCGGAATCCAAGTCACGCATCATCTCCGTTGACCAGACCCGCGAACTCACACGCGAAATCCAGCTCAAGCCCACCGAGGCCGGCTACAAGATCGCCATCGTCGCCGGTGCCGACCGGCTCAACGCGCAGGCGGCGAATGCGTTTCTGAAAACGCTGGAAGAACCGCCGCCGAAATCCATTTTAATCCTGCTCACCACCGAGCCGTCGCGGATTTTGGAAACCATTTTGTCCCGCTGCCTGCGGCTGAATTTTTCCGCCGAAACCGCCCGCAAAATTTCTGCCGAGCAGGCCGTCTGGCTCCAGCAATTCAGTGCCGCCGCCGCCGGCGAGCAAAAAAGTATGTTCGGCCGCTACCGCCTGCTCGACTCATTGCTGCAACATCTGAACACGCTGCGCGCCCGCGTGGATGAAACTTTGACCGCGCGCTCGCCGCTGGAAAAATATGGCGACGCGGAAAAAAATCTGCGCGAAAAGTGGGAGGAGGAATTGAAGGCCGGCATTGAGGCCGAATACCGCCGCCAGCGCGGTGAAATTTTATTACTCCTGCAATGGTGGTTGCGTGATGTCTGGTTCTGGACGCTTGCCGTCGGCCAAGAACTGCTGCATCTACCGCAGATCGCCGGTGCGGATGAAGTCGCCAAGCGGATCAATCCACGGCAGGCGCAGGAAAATTTGTCGGTGCTCGAACAAACCCAGCGGCTGCTCCACAGCAACGTGCAGGAAGCGCTCGCGCTCGAAGTCGGCCTGTTGAAATTGCAGCTTTGACGCGATGAAAAATTTTTCCGCGACGAAACTTTACGCGCTCGCGTTCGGAATTTTTCTCGGCCTTTGCATCTGGAAGTTTGGCAATCCCGTCATCCTCGACCGCAAGATTTCCGCGCCCGCCACACTATCCAAATTTCTCAACGATCCGTGGCCGCCGCACTGGGCCAACTGGATTTTGCTGCCGCTCGCCGCCATCGGCGCAATTTTTATTTTTGAAAAAAAATTTTCGTGGACGCAAACCAAATGGCTTTGGCTGCTGCCGCTGGCGTGGCTCAGCTGGCAATTTTGTTCCGCCACGCAAACCGTGGACACGGATTTGACGCGCGCCACGCTCTGGCAATTTTCCGGCTGCGTCGTCTGTTATTTTTTTGGCGCACTCATTTTTGCCCGCGACAAATTATGGCGCTGGCTGCTGCCCGGCCTGCTCGCCGCCTTCGCGTTTTGCCTCGTGCGTGGGATTGACCAGCGCGTCTTTGAATTTCCCCAAAGTTATCAAATGCTCGTCGAAGGCCAACGTGACGGATGGACAAATTTTCCACCCGAAGTCGTCGCGGAAATGAAAAACGAAAACAGCATCATCACCACCAACGGCGTGGACATGACGAACCCAGCCATCCTCGAAAAACTCAAAAAAGGCCGCGTCGCCGGCACACTCGTCTATCCGAATGCGCTGGCGGGAATCATTCTTCTGCTTTGGCCGTTGGCGCTGACACTGGCCTTTGACACTACCAGAAAAATGAAGCTGCCGATTCGATTCGCGGCGATTGCATTGACAATTTTTCTCGGCGGCGCGGCATTCTTCTGGAGCAGCTCGAAGCTGGGCTGGCTGATCGGCATCGCGATTGTCGGACTATTTTTGCTGCGGCTGCAATGGCCAAAAAAAATCAAACTGACGGCGGTCGCCATCTTTTTAATTCTTGGCCTCGGTGTTTTCGCCGTCCGCTTCCATAATTATTTTGCCGCCGGAGCTACGAGCCTTGGCGCGCGGTTCGACTACTGGCGGGCGGCCACTCAAACCACGGCGGCAAATCCCGTTTTTGGCACGGGGCCGGGAACTTTTCAGCGTCCCTACGCTCGAATCAAATCGTCCGAAGCTGAAATGGCGCGGCTTACGCACAACGATTACCTTGAACAATTTTCAGATTCAGGAGTGGCGGGTGGAATTTTTTATGCCGCTTGGATTTTGACGGCCTTGACCACCATGAGCCGTCGAGTTTGGAATTTTGGCAGCCCGCTGGATTTCGCCATTTTTGCCGGACTACTCGGCTGGTTCATTCAGGGGCTCGGTGAGTTCGGACTTTACATTCCAGCCTTGGCTTGGACAGCTTTTACTTTGCTTGGATGTGTGCTCGATCTGCCGCGAAATCAAATAGACAAGTCGGTAGTGGCAAACTAACCTTTTGATCGTAAATGAAGATACTATTACTCAACGGCCCGAACCTGAACCTGCTCGGCCAGCGCGAGCCGGAAATTTACGGCCACACGACTTTGGCGGACATCGAGGCCAAAGTGCGCGAACGTGCCGCTGAATTGAAGGTGCAAATCGAGTTTCGGCAATCCAATTTGGAAGGCGAATTGGTGAACTGGATTCAGCAGGCCAAAGGACAATTTGACGTAATCGTTATTAACGCCGCCGCTTACACTCACACAAGCATTGCGCTACGAGATGCGATTGCCGCCGGCGGGGTGCCGACAATTGAAATTCATCTTTCCAACGTCCATGCCCGCGAAGAGTTCCGCCATAAATCTTTAATCGCACCGGTTTGTCGAGGGCAAATTACAGGCTTCGGTCAGAAATCCTACATTCTCGGCCTGGAAGCAGCCGTTGACGTTAAAGATTATTAATAAATAATTTAATCGGTGATTTTACGAGTCTTTTTGGAGTTTTTTATGGAGTCATAATTTTCTGTTTTTGACTCTTGACGGTTGTCCAACTTATTAATAAGCTATTGCCAGATTTTAACGAAGCCATTTTTCGGCTGCTGTTTTGTCTAAATTCGTAAAATTAAATTCGCTTTAACGAAAACGCATCGTGGACTTAAAAGATATAAAAGCCATCATTGATTTGATGAAGAAAAACTCCATCACGGAGTTTGAATTGGAAGAAAAAGACTCGAAACTCCGCTTGAAACGTGGATTGAACGGTTCTTCACCAGTGCCGCAGGCTGACGATACTGTTCAAATAATTTCGCCGACAGCCTCCGTTTCAACACCTTCGCCAGCGGTTACAATGTCACAGTCAACCGTTCTAGCGGCTAATTCTGGCGAAATTGACATTAAATCACCGATGATCGGAACTTTTTATCGTTCACCTTCACCGGAATCCGCATCTTACCTTGAAGTCGGCACTGAAGTGAGCCCTGATTCTGTTGTTTGCATTATTGAGGCAATGAAGGTAATGAACGAAATCAAAGCCGAAGTTAAGGGTGTCGTTACCCAAATTCTCGTAGAAAATGGCAAGCCGGTTGAATTTGGCCAGCCATTATTCAAAATTCGTCCGGCTTAAACGGTTTTCAAACCGCATTCATCATGTTCGAAAAAGTTTTGGTCGCCAATCGCGGAGAAATCGCCGTCCGCATCATCCGTGCCTGCAAGGAAATGAACATCCGCACGGTCGCAGTCTATTCTGAGGTAGATGCAAACTCGATGCACGTCCAGATGGCAGACGAGGCAATCTGCATTGGCAAGGCGGCATCTTCGGAAAGCTACTTGCGCATTGACCGGATCATCAGTGCGGCGGAAATCGCCGATGTGGACGCGATTCATCCGGGTTACGGATTCTTGTCAGAGAATGCACACTTCGCGGAAGTTTGCGAGAGCTGTAACATTCGTTTCATCGGTCCCAGTCCGCGCGCGATGAGCGCTTTGGAAGATAAAGCGGTCAGTCGCGCACTCGCCAAAAAGGCGGGCGTGGAAATTCCGCCGGGTTCCGAAGGCACGGTTGAAAACGAGAAAGATGCACTGGTTATCGCCAAAAAAATCGGCTATCCGGTAATGATCAAAGCCGTGGCGGGTGGCGGCGGACGTGGAATGCGCATTGCCCATAATGACATCTCGCTGGTCAAGGGCTATCACACCGCCCGCACGGAGGCGGAAAAGGCTTTTGGAAACTCTGGTGTGTACATCGAGAAATTCATTGAAAATCCGCACCACATCGAGATTCAAATCCTTGGCGACACCAAAGGAAAAATCATCCATCTTGGCGAGCGCGACTGTTCCGTGCAGCGACGCAATCAGAAGTTAATCGAAGAATCGCCTTCACCGTTGCTGGAGCAGAAATTCCGCAAGCTGCGTGATAAAATTGGCAAGGCCGCCATCCGCATTGCCGAGGCGGCGCGTTACACCAACGCAGGAACGGTGGAATTCATCGTGGACGACCACGGCAATTTTTATTTCCTCGAAGTCAACAAGCGCATCCAGGTGGAACATCCAGTCACAGAAGAAGTCACGGGCGTTGACTTGGTGCGCGCCCAAATTGAAATCGCAATGGGCGAGCCGCTGCGTTATTCACAAGGCGACATTGAGATGAAAGGTCACGCCATCGAGTGTCGCATCAATGCGGAAGATCCATTTAATGATTTCCGCCCCAGCCCCGGTCGTATCGAAATGTATTATCAACCGGGCGGTCGCGAAGTGCGAGTGGACACGCACGCCTATGCTGGCTACACGATTCCGCCGAACTATGACTCAATGATCGGCAAACTCATCGTCCGGGGCAAAGACCGCCGCGACGCGATTGACCGTATGAACCGCGCATTGAACGAGTTCATGATTACCGGCGTGAAGACCACCATTTCATTTCAACAGGCCATCATGCAGGATCCAAATTTCCGGCGCGGCGTGTATTCGACCAACTTCGTTGACCAACTGCTTGGCGGCGCACGGCGCGAATTGATCGAGGAAAAAACCTGACCCAGTTGCTTCAGCAAGCCACCGGCGACCGGTTTTGTTTTGGAATTAAATTTGACAGCACCCCTGCCCAGTTTATCTTGAACTGCAAACATTATGGCTGACATTCCTCCGAATCCAGTTCCCACGCCAAACTTGACCGGCGCGGTGCTACCGCCAAAAAAAGAGACCGGTAAGGTCCAACCAAAAAAGGAAACCGTCCGCATCAATTTGCCGCCCAAGCCGACGGCAGCACCCACGATTAAACTGCCGACACTTCCGCCGGGCGGTCCAACTGGCGCTCCCAGTCCTGTGTCCATCGGCGCACCGGCGGCAGGTCCCGCTCCCATCATGAGAACGGCGGCAGCACCTGCGGCATCCGCCGCGCCGGTTAAAAGCGGGGCTGCGCCAGCCGCAACTCAAAGGCCCGCACCTGTTGCCCCGCGCGCTGCCGCGCCAGCCGTTGTGCCGGCCATCAAGTCACTCGACAAAATTTTAATTTACAGTGCCGCCGTCGCCAGCCTCGTCGCTGTCGGCTATAATTTTTACGTTTTCTTTTTTGTTTTGAAACCCCTCGTCGAAAATTTTTCTAGCTAAATAAATATGGCCTCACCCTTGATCGTCACTCTCACGCAAGACAATTTTGAAACCGAAGCATTGAAGTCCGCTACGCCCGTGCTCGTGGATTTTTGGGCCGAATGGTGCGGCCCGTGCAAGATGATCGCGCCCGTGCTGGATGAACTCGCCACGGAATTTCAGGGCAAGGTCAAAATCGGCAAGGTCAACATTGACGAGCATCAAGGTCTCGCCGCGCAGTTTGGTGTCCGCGCAATTCCAACTTTGCTCGTCATCAAAAATGGCCAAGTCGCCGAACAGATGGTCGGGGCGAAAAGCAAACGCGATTTGAAGGCCAGCCTCGACCGCGCCACCGCTTAAATTAATTTCCACGCAAAACGGCAGAGCGGATTTCCCGCTTTGCCGTTTTTCTTTTTGCGTTAAATTCTCCGCATGACTTTGTCCAAAATCCTTACCAACGAGGAACTGCGCCAGCACGAATTTCCAGTTTCGAAAAATAAAATTTTTCTCGGCCACGCCGGCGTCTGTCCGCTACCGCGCCGCGTCGCGCAGGCGATGATGGATTGCACCAGCGAAGGCACCCTCGGCGATCAGGAAGCCTTCGTCATGCACAAGATTGCCGACGCGCGCAAGGCCGGCGCAAAATTGTTGAATTGCGAGCCAGACGAAGTTTCAATCGTCGGCCCGACTTCGCTCGCGTTGAGCCTTGTCGCCGCCGGATTAAAATTTCGCAAAGGCGACAACATCCTGATTTATCACGACGATTATCCGTCCAATGTTTATCCGTGGATGGCGCTGGCCGAACACGGTGTAAAAGTCCGCCTCCTCAACACGCGAGGCCTTGGCCTCATCCGCGCGATAGACGTGATGGGTCAGGTGGATGAGAACACGCGGCTCGTCGCGCTCGGTTCCAATCATTTCATTAGCGGCTACCGGCTCGACCACAATGCCATCGGGAAATTTTTGCGCGAACGTGGAATTTTATTTTGCCTCGATGCCATCCAAACGCTCGGCGCGTTTCCGACGACCGTGGAAAATGTTGATTTCCTCGCCGCCGATTCGCACAAATGGCTGCTCGGCCCGTGCGGTGCGGGAATTTTTTACGTCAAAAAGGATTTGCAGGAAAAATTGAATCCACCAATTTACGGCTGGCACAACGTGCGCAATCCGAATTTTGTCGCGCAGGAAAAAATCGAGTTCCGCAGCGGCGCAGCCAAATTTGAAGCGGGCACGCACAATTTAATTGGCCTTGTCGGTTTGCTTGCGGCGATGGAACTCGGCCTGGAAATCGGCGTAGACAACATCGCCGCTGAACTGCTCCGTAAACGCGCGTGGCTCGTTCCCGCATTGCAGGCCAAGGGTTTTGCGGTGTTGAACGCGGAGCCAAAAACAGAGAACGCCAGTGGCATCACAACTTTTTTTACGCCGGGAAAAAATCTGGCGGAGTTGAATCAAAAACTGGCGGACGCGGGCGTCATCACCTCGCTGCGCACCGACCGCAGAGGACAAAATTACATCCGCATTTCGCCGCACTTTTACACGACCGATGCGGAATTGCAGCGCGTGCTGGAACTCCTTTAATTTTCCCGGTGGCTGAACTCGCGAATCATCGCGCGCCACCACGGCGCAAGTTTTTCTTCGGGGCGCAGCCACGCTTGCTGATGCAGCCACACCATCACGCGTTGGTCGGCCATCACGGTCATGCGCTCGGACGGCAGCAATTTTTCCGGTCCGCCCGCCAGAAGTTTTTCAGCCAGCTCACGCGCCGCGTCCGTGCCCGCGCCGATTTTGGTGAAATGTTCCGCATAAACGGGATTCAATTGTTTTTCGCGGAGCAGCGTGACGTGAATCGCGTTCACATACGGATCAAGCACGGCAGCGGCGAGGCCGGCATGAACTCGGCAGCGAGGCGAATTGTCTTCCGTCAACTCGTGGATTTTCATGCGCGACCGGAGCGAGACAAGTTCTACCGGCGGCTTCGTTTCTTCCGGCGTCAGAAAAAGTCCGGCGCTTTTGGCGCGCAAGCCGAGGCTGCGGCGGCTCGTCAGCATGCTCAACGGAATGGAAAAAACCATTCCCGCGAGCAGCGGCGTGAACCACCAAAAAAGTCCAGGATCGAGTTCCCAGGTGAACCAGCCCCACACGAGACCGATAAGCGTGTGACCCCAGTGGCGTTGCGCGGCGTAAAGCCAGTCCGTGCCGTCGGCTGAACGTTTTTGCGTCGTCCAACCGACGCTGATGCCGGCGATGTTCGTCACCACAAACCGCGTGTGCCAGAGCATCAGCAGCGGCGCGTGCAGCGTGGAAAAAATGGTTTCGCAGATCACGCCGCCGGTGGCGTTGAGCAACCCGCCGAAAAGTTTGCGGCGCGGCCAGTCGTTGCCGAGGTCAATGAGCGAAAGAAATTTCGGCAGCATGATGACGACCATGCAAATCATGAAAATCAGGAACGCCTCCGCCGTGACGCTGTAGTTTAGGATAGAAGAATGCCCGGCAAACTCGGTAAGCCCGGTGTATTTTTGATACCAACAAATCCAATCGAACGTGATGAGAAATGCAAGCCAGAGTGGACTGGCGATGTAACCAAAAATTCCGAGGATTAGGTGCATCCGGCTCACGCCGCGCAGGCCTTTGGCAAACAATACGAGGCCGTGTTGCAAATTTCCCTGGCACCAGCGGCGTTCACGCTGGGCGTTTTCGATGAGCGCCTGCGGAGCTTCTTCGTAGCTGCCTTCGAAATCGTAAGCGAGCCAGACGGCCCAATTTTCGCGAAGCATGAGCGCGGCCTCGACAAAATCGTGCGACAGAATTTGTCCGCCAAAAGGTTTGCGACCGGGCAGCGACGGTAAATCACAAAACTGCATAAAAGGTTCGGTGCGGATGATGGCGTTGTGCCCCCAGTAATTTCCAAAATCGAGCGCCCAGTAATTCAGTCCCGCAATAAAAACTGGCGCGTAGAGGCGGTTGGCAAATTGCTGGATGCGGCCAAATAAACTTTCCGCATTCACAAGCGAAGGCACGGTCTGAATCAGACCGACGGGCGGGTGCGCTTCCATCAATTTCACCAAGTCCACGAGCGTTTCGCCACGCATCACGCTATCGGCGTCGCAGCAGATAAAGTAGCGATAGCGCTTGCCCCAGGTATTGAGAAAATCGCGGATGTTGCCGCTCTTGCGCGCGTCGTTGAACAGGCGACGGCGATAGTATATTTTTCCGAGCGCGTCGAGGTCGCGCACGAGTTCGGACCAGCGCGCCTCTTCCTCGACCCAGCGGTCAGGATTCGTCGAATCGCTCAAGATGAAAAAATCGAAACGGTCGAGCTGGCCGGTGCGAGCGAGCGATTCGTAGGTCGCACGCAAACCTTCAAGCACGCGGACAGAATTCTCGTTGTAAATTGGAAAAATGATGGCGGTGCTCGTGCCGTCAATTTTTTGATCCTTGAAAGGTTTCAGCGCGGTGAGGCGGCGGCTCGTGCCAAAGGTGCGGATGAAAAATCCATAGACACCGTGCATACAGCCGATGGCCGTGAGGAGAAACAAAATGATGAACAGCACAAGCAGCACCGTGCGCGACGCGCTCCAGCCAGTGCGCCAAAGCAAATCGGCAAACAACATCGAGACAAAACCCGTCAACAGCACCGCTGACGAGAAAAATAAAAATAGCCGCCAGCCGCGCCGGAGACGCGACGGCGTTACCACGGAAATGTTGGGCGCGTCAGACATTTAGTCGAACCAGGATTTCACCTGCTCGAAGCCGCCGTGCGTGAGCCAGAAAACCGCGATGAGCAACAGCGCAAAAAAAAGCCAGACCAGCGCCATGCGGACGTAAGGCAGTCGGCTAAAATTGGTCAGCGTAGTTAACGGGCCGAGATCGAGCGGGCGCGGCGTCATTTTGGAAAGTTGAAAATCCGGTCCGGCAAGAAAAAAACTTTCGCGCATGGACTCGACGAATTCCTGCGGCCATGGGCCGGGGCGCAGGAATTGATCCTGCCATTTGCCTGGCATATCGGCGAGCAGCAGCGCGAGGCGACCGCGCGTAGAAAGCGTTTGTTCACTGCCAATCGGCGAGGTTTGCAGCACTTCGCCAAACCAGTCGGTGACGATGCGATCCATTTCCTCGGCGGCGATTTCCGTGGCGCTGCGCTGCGGCTCGGCAGGCGCGCGACGCTGGGCGCGTTCGAGCACGCGCAGAACGAGCTGGCCGAGCAGCGGTTTGTTGCGGATGCGCAGCGCGTGGAAATAATTTTCCACCTTCACATAAGCCGCGTTCCATTCCTCCAGCGAACGTCCCGCGATTTCGCCGGAAACGTCCGGCAGAATTTTCACGGCGGGCTCCATTGGTAAACCCAGGTTTCGCCGACGACGTTCGTGCCCTGCTGCAACGAGCAACGCAGGTCAATCGCGTCCTTGCTGCTGGCGGGCGGAATCATTTTAAGAATCACGCGCCACGTTCCGAGAAATTCATTGCGCGTGACGAAACAGTCCACGATGCGCGCACCGCCACTACAATTGGCGATGGCCACCGGCGGCTGGTTTTCAGGAATCGCGTCGAGTTGCGGGCCGTCGAAATCAATCACAAATTGTCGCCCGCCGAACTGCGCGTCCGGCCCGATGCGCGTGGAGACGACGCGGTTTTCGGAACGTTTCAAATCGGCATCGCCGCCTTCCCAATACAGCGTGTAGCCGAAACGATACGGCTGGAGCGGCGCGGGTTTATTTTTTGGATCCCAAAAAGCGACAATGTTATCAAGGCCTTCGTAGCTGGTGCTCAATTCGACAAGGTGCAGATCGCCGTCGCCCCAATTGCCGTCGGGTTCAACCCAGACGCTCGGCACTTGGTGATACAGATTGAACGTGTCCTGATACGCGGAAAAATTCCGCTCGCGTTGCAACAAACCAAAACCCTTGATGTCGGGCGCGTGGAAAACCTGATGGCGCGTCGCGGGCGGGTTGTCAAGCGGTCGCCAGAAAACTTCGCCGTTGCCCATGTGGACGAGCAAGCCGTCGCTGTCGTGGACTTCCGTGCGGTAGTCGTCGAACTTTCTCTCCGTATCTTTACCGAACCAAAACATACTCGTCAGCGGCGCGAGACCGATGGTCTTAATCGGTTTCCGATGTTTGAGCACGGCAGAGACATTGTTCGTCTCGCGAAAATATAAAATCGCGCGGATGTTTGCGGTGGTGGTCTCGCCGGGGTGGATGAAAAACTCATACGCGCCCGTGCAGCTTGGGCTGTCCAGAATCGCGTAAAGGCGCAGTTCGGTGTCTTCAGGCTGCGGCTTGCCGAGCCACCAGTCGGTGAAAATGGGGAATTCTTCATCCCGGTCGCCTTCGCCGGAATCCAGCGCGAGACCGCGCGCCGACTGGCCATACCGCAAATCTTTTCCGAGCAGCCGGAAATAGCTCGCGCCGAGAAATGCGCCAAGCTCGTCAAGTTGGTTGGTCTGGTTCAGCGCATAAAGCACGCGGAATCCGGCATAACCGGTCTTCGTCGGGATTTCGTCGGCGATGTCCAGTTTGCCGTAGTCAAAAAAATCCTGCACGAAGCGGATGGGTTGCGTGTGCGTCAACGTGAACTCGTTCACATGAACCGGCTCTTGATAAAGATAGCCGGGATGAAAAAATTCCACGCGGAAAGGCAGTTGATCCTTTGACCAGAGTGCGCGGTCACGGCGGAAACGAATTTCGCGGTATTTGTCGTAATCAAGATTGTCCTGACGCAACACTTTGGGCAGGTCGGCGCGCGGCGAATGGAAAGGCGACTTGGCACGTTCGAGGGCGCGTTGCGCGACGTAATCAAGGTTGACGTCGGCGGACTCCGCGCCGAGGCTTGCCCTCGCGGTCAACAAACTTGCGATTAAAATCAGCAGCCCAAAAGGTCGCGACACACCGCCATGAGAACTGAAAAAGGCGAGACTTGCAAGTTCAGCAGTGGAATTGATGAACCGGTTTTGGTCGGCCCCCCCCCCGCTGCTGGCGACAAGTCTCTGTTGTTTTAGACCAGCAATAGTGTCCTATTTTAAGAAGCACGCGACTTATTTTAGGACATCAAGTTAGACAAAAAGCCGCTGCCGAAGCAGCGGCCTTAGCTCCCCAGCTTAAACGAATTATTGCAATCTATGCGCCGGCGTGAGCGAGCTCAACGTACAGGTCGGGTTCGTGCCGACCTGCGTGAGGGCATACGTGCCGCCAGCCGGACACGGAGGCAGGCTCTGGTTCGTGTTCAGCTTGATATAGGGCGTCAGGTCGGTGGTCAACACGATGGTCGCACCGGTCGTTTTGCCCTTTTCCAGCGCGAACTGGTTGGCTGCCGCGTCAATCTGGCGCAGGTTGTTGATGCAGGCGTTGGCCTGCGAGGTGGCACGGGCCTTCACGAAGTTGGGAATCGCAATCGCCGCCAACAGGCCGATGATGGACACGACAATCATGATTTCAACGAGGGTGAAACCCGCTTTACGGATGTTTTTGGTCTGTTTCATTTTGTTTTGCTTTCTGTTTTTACGCGGCGGAACTGCGCATCAGGCGGGTTATATGATTACAATTTTTAGTTCCGGTATTGCCTGACGCAACCGCGTCGCCCCCAATGTAGCAAGCGCAAAACCAAAGCGAAGAATTTGGCCGTGTGAATCGGCCTAATTATGATGTAGGGAAATACCCTACGATGCGGGCCGTGAATTTTTCAGCGTGGCTGCTGGCTTTCGTGCCAGCGAACGGCATGAAAAATCAGTTCGTTGATGTTGGTCAGGTTAAGCTTATCCTTGATGCGGGCGCAAAAGGCTTGGACGGTTTTGAAGCTGATGTTCATCTGCTCGGAAATTTGGCGCGTGCTGTAACCGCGCCCCAGCAATTGAAACACTTCCAGTTCGCGGTCGCTCAAGGCCTCAATCATCGTTGGTTTGTTGGTGGTGCCTTGCACCAGTTTTTGGGCGAGCTGGGCGTTGACAGCATTGCTGAAGAAAAGTCCGCCCGACAGCACCGCCCGCAGGGCGTCCAACACCCTGCCAGTGGCTTCGCGTTTCATGATGTAACCTGAAGCGCCGGCACGCATGGCTCGCTCGGCATAAAGCGTCTCGTCGTGCATGGACAAAACCAGGACATCTACTTTCGGATACTGCGCCTTGAGGTCCTTGATCAGTTCGAGTCCGGAACTGCCGTCGAGGGAAATGTCCACCACCGCGATGCGCGGCGACAGTTTGCCAGCCAATTCGAGCCCATCGCGTGCGCTGGCGGCCAGACCGCAGACTTCAAAATCAGTTTCTTCGTTGATCAGGTTTGTGAGCCACTCGCGCACAAGTGGATGGTCGTCCACCAGCAAAACTTTAGTTTTCATCGGCGTCAATTTTCATGGGCGACGGGTTGGGATTCAAAACGCAAACCGCCCGCACGCCACCTGCCGGGAGATTTTGAATATCAAAGGTCGCACCAATCATGTCGGAGCGATACTCCATAATCCGCAAACCCATGCCCTGTTTCGCACGGGCATCCGGCGGAAAGCCCGCGCCGTCGTCGGTGACTGCAAGCATGGTTTTTTCGCCGACGGAGTCGAGCGAAATGATCACGTTACGGGCGCGACCATGGCGGATGGCATTACTCACCGCCTCCTGCGCGATGCGATACAAATGAATTTCCTTTTCCGGCCCGATTGAACCGGTCTCGCCGGAATTTTCAAACCGGCAAGAAACCTTGAACGCGTTGGAAATGTTTGCGGCGAGATTTTGCAGCGCGCTGGTCAGTCCGTTTCTTTCCAGCTCGATGGGATGCAGACTGCGGGCGAGTTTGCGAGTAAGTTCGATGGACTGCTCCATCATGACCACCAAGTGGTCGGCCGCAGCGCTTTCGGGTAATGATTTGTCAGCCAACTTTTTTACCAGAACTTTTCCCGCCAGCGCGGTCGCGGTCAAATGTTGTCCCAAGCTGTCGTGCAGATCATGGCCGATCCGGCGCTGTTCACGTTCGCCGGCCTCCAGCAGTTCTTTTTCCAGACGGATGCGTTGCTCAATCTCAAGCTGCAATTTCGCCGTCCGCTCGCGCACCTGAATCTTCAAGCCATCCCGTGCCGAAGCCAAAATGACCACTTGGAGAAAAATTGACATACGGACAACCAAATTCCAAATCGGAGTCAATATGTCCGGATACTGATCTCCCGCTCCAACGTCCGCGACCAACCACATTACTGCCGACATCACGGCCATGGCGAAGGCAAAGCTTTGTCCTACATAACGCAGAACATAAAGTATGGGAACCAGATAAAAAACCAGCACCGTAATTTTGTATCCGGTGATGTAATCAATGAAGCCCACCACGGCCAGCAAAAACAGGCCAACGATGATGCCGACGGCTTTCGATTGTGGCTGGCTGGATTTTGCCATGCGCAAAAATGTGGCGGGTTTTTAGAGCGCAAACAAGCTAAAGAAAAAATAATTGGCGCATTTTCAAAATCAAATTTCCCTCCCGCCTCTGCCGGTCGCGCTTTCGCCTTGGAATTTCTCGACGCGGACAATGGGAAGAAGGCAGCACCGCATAACTTCACGCCGCTTGCCACGCAAAAACTCTGTGTTAGATTCCTGCAGTGAGGAATTTTTTCCGCCCCAATCTCAAGCGCAACGGTCGCATCGCGCGCGGCGTCATCGGGACGCTCTGCCTCATCGCCGGCATCGTGATCTGCGTGGATTGCGAATACTGGTTCGGCTGGATTTTTATCGCCGCCGGACTGTTTGCGATTTACGAAGCCTTGAGCGGTTGGTGCGTCGCCCGCGCATGCGGCATCAAGACAAAACTTTGAATTCTGCGAATCGCCGACGATTGGCCAAATCATTTTTGCCACCGACGGACGGAAATAAAAAAGGCGCGGATTTCTCCGCGCCTTAAATTTTGTCCGAACCGTCGCCGGAAAATCATTTCACCGTATCCGCCGGGACGATTTTCACGCTGATGAGGCTTTGCTTGGTCACGGGCCGGTCGCCGGGAAGCGTGGGTGTGGTGGCGATTTTTTCGAGCACGTCGTCGCCCTTGATGAGCTTGCCGAACGCGGTGTATTGCCGATCCAGAAAACGCGGGTCGCCGTGGCAGATGAAAAATTGCGAGCCGGCGGAATTCGGATCCTGCGAACGCGCCATCGAGAGCACGCCGCGCGTGTGCGCCTTGTCGTTGAACTCGGCCTTGATCTGGTGGCCGGGGCCGCCCGTGCCCCACGCGCGCTGCTTGGAGTCATCCTTCGTCAGCGGGTCGCCGCCTTGGATCATGAAACCTTTGATCACACGGTGAAACGCCGTGCCGTCGTAAAAACCTTTTTTAGCAAGCTCCTTGAAATTCTTGACGTGGCCGGGCGCGACGTCCGGCCAGAATTCGAGGATCATTTCGCCGGCACTGGTGGTTAAAATTGCAACTTCGCTCATAAATTTATTTTGGTTGGTTGATTATTTCACGCTGTCGGCAGGAACGATTTTGATGCTATCAACATTGACGCGTTTAATCGGGCGATCCGGCGATTCCGTCGGCGTATTGGCGATTTTGTCCAGCACGTCAAAGCCCTTGATAAGATTGCCGAACACCGTGTATTGCCCGTCAAGCTGGCCGCAGTCGGCCTGGCAAATGAAAAATTGCGAGCCGGCGGAATTCGGATCCGACGTGCGCGCCATCGAAAGAATGCCGCGCGCATGGTGTTTGGAATTAAACTCCGCATTGATAGTGTAACCCGGTCCGCCCATGCCCCAGGTGTCTTTCGCGGAATCATTTTTTGTGTTCGGATCGCCGCCTTGAATCATGAAGCCGGGGATGACGCGGTGAAAAGCCGTGCCGTCATAGAATCCGCTACGCGCGAGCTTCTTGAAATTGGCGACGTGGTTCGGCGCGACGTCCGTATAAAATTCTACCACCATCACGCCTTCGCTCGTAGTGATGACGGCGACTTCGTTCGTATTCGTAACGGACGGTGCGGGGTTCGTGGCGGCAACCGTGTTGGTGGCCGGCGCAGCGGCGGTATTTTCATTGGAACAACCGGCGGCGAACAGCAGAGCCATCGTCCCAGTGAAAAATAAGTTAAAAGCTTTCATGGCCGCAAAATTTTCCAGACCGGCGGTCAAAAGTCACGCGCGGAATGAAATCATTTTCGACGCGGATCGTCCTGCATGGAACTCGTGATGAGGCTGCTCTGCGATCGCCGACCGGGCCGGATCAGCCAAATCACCACCAGCACCACGGCGGCGAGCAATCCGCCGCCGACAAAAATTAACCGCCGCGTTCCCGAACCGGAGTCATGGTTTGTGGCGGCGACGACCGGAGAGTTCGTGATTGTGGGCGCAAGCGGCGTTTCTATTTTTGCCGTTGGCGGAGTGACGGGATTCGTTGCCGGTTGAACCGGTATTGGCGCCGGCACCGAAATGACCACGGGCGCGGCGATTGCTTTTGGCGGCTCGACAACTATCGGGCTGCTCGGCGGCGGAGCAATTTCCGGCAATGCGTTTGTCCCCGTGTTGACATGAGTGCCGACGATGACCAAATCGGGAACGACCGCTGGCGGCTTGACGGGCGCAATGGCCACGGGCGGCGAAATGTTGGCGGGCGGCGCGGGCGCGAGGAATAGCGGGATGTTGATCGTGCCCGGCGGAAAATTCACCGTGCAGCCAATAAATTTTCCCGACAGCGAACGGAGCAAAACCACAAATGGCTGCTGGCTCTTTTTACGTTCCGCCCGGCCGTCCAGAAAACTTTGATTGATGCCGCGGTCGTAAGGCGTCCCGCTGATCTCGCTTTCGCCGTCGCAGAAAATGATGACGGTCAGCCGTTCCGAATCGGCGACTACGCCGCCCAGCGCCGGCTGCAGCGCGGCCAGCCGCGAGTCAACCGTGAACGTCCGCGAACGCAGGAAAGCGATCAGATTGGTCGTCAGCGCCGTCGCCTGCTGCGGATCCCAAACCGTCAGCGGAAATTGCCGACCGTGCGTTTTTTGGTCGTAAGTCCAGACGGCAATGTTGTCGCCGTCCTGCAATCGCCCTTCGGCACCGGTCGCAAAAAAGTTTTTCAAGACCTCTTCCGTCGCGGGCAGGCGCTTTTTCATCGGCGCGGACAAATCAAAAATCAGCAGCCAGCGCTCCGGGTTTTTCGGTTGGGCAAAAACATTTACCGGCAAAGCCAATGCCGCCAGCAGCGCACACAGCCAGCGCGCCGCAGCGGAGAAATTTTTTTGGCGACGGAAATGATTCATGGTTCAACGCGAGCGGAAAAATTTGTTGCGCTCGGAGCGGTTGTGATTGTTGAGGTTTTCCGCCAGGTTCGCCAGCGCATTCTGGATCATCGCGATGAAATTGCCGCAGCTCGCCACCGAGCCGCCGAAGCCGCTCACCGTGTCGCGTTCCGCAAAATCGTCCGTCACCACCAGCACTTCGCCGTAAGGTTGAAACCGCAGCGCCGCGCGCTCAATCAAATCATCCGCCGTCTGGCCGGCGTTGGAAAATAAAACTTCCACCGACTTGCCCGAATTGTTTTTTGGCTTCGTCCGGCGTGCGCCGCGCCCGTCAAAAAAAATTGTCACCGGCGTGCCGCACGCATCTTGATACTGCGTGAGCATTTCCACCAACGCGTCGCGCGCCAGCTCGGAATGACGCGGCGCACCTTCCGCCAACTCCGGCCAGTTGTGGAGCAGCGAGTAGCCATCTACGAGAATTCGCACCAACGCCATGCGCGGAAATTAGTCCAAAGACTGCCAAGTCCAAAGTCCAAAGTCGCGCGCGGTTTAATTTTGGACTTTGGACTTTGTACTTTGGGCTTTAGCATGAATGAAATTATGCCGGTCAACGAATCGCCGTCCGCACGCTCCAACTATCACATCGCCATCATCGCGGCGAGCGTGTTCATCCTCGACCAGTTCACCAAATGGCTCGTGCTGAACCTGCTCGAAAAAGGCGACGAAAAAGTCATCATCAACGGCTTCTTCAAGTTCGTCCACTGGGGCAACACCGGCGCGGCGTGGAGTCTCTTTCGCGGCAACAACGGCGTGCTCGCGCTCGTCGCGGTGCTCGCGTTCGTCGCGCTATTTCTCACCCGACATCATTTCAATTCCAACACGCTGGCCGGCCAGATCGCGTTCGGCCTCATCTTCGGCGGCATCGCCGGCAACCTCACCGACCGCCTGCTGCCCGGCCGCCACGAGGTCATTGACTTCATTTATTTCTTTATGCAGCAGCGCGGCGGCGGCGAAATCGGCTTTCCCGCCTTCAACGTCGCCGACACCGCCATCTGCACCGGCGTCGGCTTGATTTTCCTCATCACCTGGCGCAACGAGCACGCGCCGAAGCCGCCGGTGAATTAAAATTCATGCCCGCGCGCACGGAACATTTTACCGTCGAACAATCGCTGCCCTCCGAGCGACTCGACATTTTTCTGCGAACTAAATTTCCCGCCGTCTCGCGCGGCGCGATGCAGCGCCTTATCGAACAAGGCCACGTCCGCGTCAACGGCCAGACCGTCAAGCCGACGCACAGTCCGCGCGCGGGCGAAAAAATTGAGATTCATTTTCCCGAACCAAAATCCGCCGCCGCGCAGCCAGAAGAAATTCCGCTGGATATTTTATTTGAGGACAAATCGCTGCTCGTCGTCAACAAACCCGCCGGACTCGTCGTGCATCCCGCCGCCGGCCACGAGGAACACACGCTCGTCAACGCGCTGCTTCATCATTGCGCCGGTTCGTTGAGCGGCATCGGCGGCGTGGCGCGACCTGGCATCGTCCACCGGCTCGACAAGGAAACCAGCGGCTGCCTCGTCGTCGCCAAAAATGACGAGACGCACATCGCGCTTTCGGAACAATTCGCCGGCCGCGTCGTAAAAAAAATTTACCACGTCATCGTCTGCGGCGAAGTTCCGCGCGCCGCCGGCGAAATCCGCGCCGCCATCGCCCGTCATCCCACGCACCGCAAACGCATGGCCGTCCACGACGACAGCGACGGTCGCGCCGCGCATACGAGCTGGCGCGTGCTGGAGCAATTGCACCATGCCACGCTCGTCGAGGCGCAGATCCACACCGGGCGCACGCATCAGATCCGCGTGCATTTCCAGCACCTCGGCCATCCCGTCGTGGGCGACGACACTTACGGCGCGCAAAAAAACAAGCGGCTGAAGGAACTCGCCAACTACGCCGCGCCGCGCGTGTTGCTGCACGCGAAAGAATTGAGCTTCATACATCCGCGCACGGAAAAGCCGCTGAAATTTTCCGCCCCGCTGCCGGACGATTTCAAACAGGCGTTGAAATTATTACGGCTGAAAAATAAGCCGTCCGCGCCGTGATTTTTAACCACGGATGGACACGGATAAACACGGATGCGTTGACCGCGAACTACGCGAAATATGCGAACGGAAATTTCAAATCAATTTCGTGTATTTGGCGTATTTCACGATTGGTGACCGGCGACGGCACTGACACAGCGCCGCTACAACCGATGATGCCGCCCCGACGGGGCTGGGGAATTTTTGGTTTGGGTTTCTACAAAGATGGCGCGCCTACGGCGCTGGAAAAATGCCAAAGATTTTTCTCTCTCCAAGAAAAGGTCCGGGTTCATCCAAATCTGTGGTCAAACTGTGATCATAGTATTTGCGTTTCACATCCCAAAACCAATTTGTAGAGGGCTCGTCTGAAAATTCTATTTGCAAGATCGTGTAAGTTTCAACCTTTCTGTCCTGATCCGAACTGTTGTGATTCGAAAATTTAATCTGTTTGGGAATAAGAAATGGCCCAACTTTGTCCAGTTTTTGAAATTCTTCCTTGCGATCCCAACGACGCTCTTCTGCGATCAGTTCATTGGTGTTTGCGCCAATGAAATTTGTGCCATTCCATAAACGTCGGGCAAGCACCAAATCATTTGGGAGGCCGGCAGAAAAACCGCCGCCGCCGCCACTTCCAAAACCATTACAGTGTAACCCTCTAACAAATGCGACATCAGGACTAATGTCCAATTCCATAGTAAACCACGATCCGTTTTCCCATTTCTGATTATTCCACTTCCTACAATAATAGTAATCTGCGCCCCTCATGCGTATTTGAAAATACCCATTGCTATTAGTGCCCGAAAGAATAACCAATTGTGGTTTGAAATCGGGACGGTTCGTATCTAATCCGCGAACAGTAATATCATCAGGCCTCCTTTGTGTTTCGTGAAACAACACCGCAATCGTCAACCCAAATATAAATAAGGCAACAATTGTTATTAAATAGACACTTGTCGGTGGCTCTTTCATTTCGCCAGTGTTATTTCCGTTTCGCAATTTTCCTTTGCACACCCGCACCCATCTTCTTCCTGATCGCTGAAATCGTGGCTGTCCCAGTTCGGGTCGAGGCCGAGGTCTTTGAGCATTTGCAGATCTTTTTCCACGGGCTGGTTCAGCGTGGTGAGATAGTTCCCCACCATCAGCGCGCTCGCGCCGGCCATGAAGATCATGCTTTGCGCGTCGCGCAGGTTCACGGTGCGGCCGCCGGCGATCATGATTTCCTGGCGCGGCAAAATGAAACGGAAGCACGCGATGGTCTTCAAAATTTCCATCACGGGCAGCGGCTCGTTCTTGGCGAACGGCGTGCCGGGAATCGGATTAAGAATGTTCACGGGCACGACGTTCGCGCCGATGGCCTTCAATTCAAACGCGAGGTCGCAGCGGTCGGCGCGCGTCTCGCCCATGCCGATGATGCCGCCGGAACAAATTTTGATGCCGGCTTTTTTAAGATAGCCGATGGTTTCTAGCCGGTCATTGAAGGTGTGCGTGGTGCAGGTGTTCGGAAAAAAGCGGCGCGAGCTTTCGAGGTTGTGGCCGTAACATTCGAGTCCAGCTTCCTTCAGGCGGTTCGCGACTTCCTGTTTCTTGATGATTCCGAGCGAGGCGTCGGGGCGCGTCTTGCCGCCGGCCTTCAATTCGCGGATGCGGTCGCAAACTTCATCGAGCATCGGGCCTTCATTCAGCCCTTTCCACGCGGCGACGAGGCCGACGGCGGTGACGGAATTTTTATTCGCTTCGTCCGCGGCTTCGTTCACCGGCTCGGGTTCGATGAAACCATATTTCGGCGAGCCGGTCTGGTAATGCGACGACTGCGCGCAAAAACTGCAATTTTCCGAACACGCACCGGCCTTGGCGTTGACGATGGAGCAGAGATGAATCTTGTTGCCCTTGAATTGTTCGCGGATGCGATTCGCCCACGAGAGCAAATCGAGAATGTCGGCGGAGGTTTCTAAATTAAAAAGCCAAGTCGCTTCGTCGCGCGTGATTTGACCGCCGCTTAAAACGCGTTGGCCGAGGGCAGAAATTTTTTCGTGAATGGTCGCGTCAACTAGTTTCGCCGTCATGGTTGACAGCATAGCGAGCGGAAAAAAATCCGCAAGCGGGCGTTATTGTAGCGGCGCGACATGCGCGGGAATCGTGGCGTTGAGAAAAGCCGCGAGGGAGGCGATCTGCATATCGGTGAGCGGGCCGCCTTGCGACGTGGCGAACGCAGGCATGAGCGATCCGGGTTTGCCGTAGGTGATCCAGGTGCGCCAGAACTCCTCGTTGGTCGGCACTTTGAGATTGTGCAGATCAGGAACCATTGTGGCGCGGTCTTTGGCCTCGTGACAAACGGCGCAGACGGCGTCAAACAATTGCTGACCGTATTTGCCTTCAACTTTGTTCACATGACAGCTCGCACAATCATTTTTGAAAATGGCCTGACGATCCACTTTCGCCGCCGCGATGCCGGCGTCGCGTTGCGCCTCGGTCATTTCAGACATGGGCGGTGCCGGCAAAACCCGGATGACCAGATAAAGCATTTTGCTGCCCTTGTCCGTGGATACATTGACATATTTTGCCAGCATCCCGGGCATGGCGGTTTTGCCTGCAAGGTTGACGCTCAAATGAATTTGCCCGGTCGCGCCCGACGGAATGGTCCACGGGATGGGCGGCAGTTCCGCCGTGGTGCAACCGCAACCCGGATGCACATTCAAAACCGTGATGTTGCCGACGGTGACGTTGGTGAAACTGAACGTGAACCGGGCGAAGTCCTGTCCGTTCGTGACCGTCACCTCTTTCTTTTCGGCATCCCACGCGAGATTACCTTCCGGCAACGGCTGGCTGGCGTGCGAGTAGTCGGGCACATAAACTGGCGCGGTCGCGACCACGTTGCTGGACTGCGCGCCGGCATAAAAAATTCCGACAGCGAAACCCAAGGCCATCACCGCAGAAAAAAATATCGATCGCAGTTTCATTTGAATTTGGAACCTAGCAAGTCAACCGGGTTTGACGAGCAGAAATTGGCGGCGTTCAAAACTCATAAACGGTTCAGCGCGCTCAACACGGCCTTGACCGATGCGAGTTCGATGTTCGTGTCCACGCCTGCGCCCCAGCGCGATTTGCCGGCGGCGGTTTTGATTTGGATGTAAGAAATCGCCGCCGCTGTTTCACCGGAACCCAACGCGTGCTCGCTGTAATTGGCAATTTCAAAACGCTCTCCAACATATTGCTGAACAACTGTAATACTGCAAAGGCCATTGACTAACGCAGCCAATGGGCCGTTACCTTCGCCTGTAATTTCGTGTGGTACGCCGCCCTTATATATGAGTCTTGCGCGACATTTTACGATGCCGTTTTTACTCTCAGTATCAAAACGCAATAAATGCCATGGCAAATTTCGTTCGACGTATTCACGCCAAAACATTTGTTTCAATTCCATGCCCGAAACTTCGCGACCCAGTTTGTCTACCGCGTCGTTGGCAATCGGGCCGAACTCGCGTTGCATATCTTTCGGCAATTCAATTCCAAATTCGCTTTCCAACAAATACGCGACGCCGCCTTTGCCAGACTGCGAGTTGACGCGGATCACTTCGCGGTATTCGCGCCCGATGTCGGTTGGATCAATCGTCAAATAGGGAACGTCCCAATGTTCGCGATTTTTGCCTTCCCATTCCGCAAGACCTTTTTTGATTGCGTCCTGATGCGAGCCGCTGAACGCCGTAAAAACCAATTCGCCCGCGTAAGGATGGCGCGGTGGAACGGTCATGCCGGTGCAGCGTTCATAGACATCAATAATCGAACCGAGATTCGAGAAATTTAATTTCGGATCAATGCCGTGCATGTAGAGATTCAACGCCACGGTCACGATGTCCAAATTTCCCGTGCGTTCGCCATTGCCAAACAAAGTTCCCTCGACGCGATCCGCGCCCGCGAGCAAACCAAGTTCCGTCGCCGCGACGCCGGTGCAACGGTCATTGTGCGTATGCAAACTGATGATGAGCGAGTCGCGATTTTTTATGTTGCGGCACATCCATTCGATTTGATCCGCATAAACATTCGGCATGGCGACTTCCACCGTGTCCGGCAGATTCAAAATCATTTTGTGTTGCGGCGTCGGCTGCCACACATCCATAACGGCTTCGGAAATTTCCTTGGCAAATTCCACTTCGGTCATGCTGAAACTTTCCGGCGAATATTGGAGCATCACTTCCGTGCCTTTTTCGGCGAGCCGGTGCAACCGATCCTTGATCATCTTCGCACCGTTCACCGCAATGGCTTTGATCTCGTCCTTCGACTTGCCGAACACCACGCGGCGCTGCGCCGGCGACGTCGAATTATACATGTGGATGATGACTTTTTTTGCGCCGATCAAGGACTCGACCGTGCGCTCGATCAAATCCTCGCGCGCCTGCACAAGCACCTGCAACCACACGTCGTCCGGCGCGTGGCCTTTCTCGATGAGCAAACGGTTGAAGGCGAACTCCGTGTTCGACGCGGACGGAAAACCGACTTCGATCTCTTTGAAACCAATTTTCACGAGCGTCTGAAACAATTCCAGTTTCTGCGACACGTTCATCGGCACGGCGAGCGCCTGGTTGCCGTCGCGCAAATCCACGCTGCACCAGCGCGGCGCGTGCGTGAGCGTGCGCGAAGGCCATTGACGGTCGGTCAATTTCGGCGCGTGTTGAAACGGACGGTATTTCGATGACGGATTTTGCATGGTCGTGTGCTTTCTAATTATTGCCGTCCGGCGATGAAGTTAAAACAAAAAACCCACCGCCGTCGGGCAGTGGGTTGATAAATTTTGTGAACGAATCAAAACCCGACTGCCGCGCCGGTCAGCAGCGCATTCGCAAGCAGCAGGTTTAAATCATTGTTCACAACGGGAGTCTAACTCATTTGTTTTGTCTTGTCACCGGCAAAATTGTTGAATGGGGCCGATGACAATCGAATCCGATCGTGCCGTGCCCGCCGCCAGTTTTCGTCGTGACGCCAACTGGTTTTTGGCCGTGCTGGCGACGATTGCCGTGGTGGCGCTGCATCTCTATTTTCTGGCGCGCATCGGCGGACTCTGGCGCGACGAAGTCAACTCCGTCAATCTCGCACAAGGCGACTGGCATAATCTGGCGCACGATTCGTTCCCGGTTTTATTTCCACTGATGCTGCGCGGCTGGAGCGCGCTTGGCTTGGGCGGTTCTGATCTGGCGGCGCGCAGTTTTGGCGTTTTGATGGGACTTGGGCTGACGGCGGTTTTCTGGCTCGCGGCCTGGTGGACGCGCCGCGCGCCGCCCTTGTGGTCGCCGGTGCTGGTGGCGTTGAACGCGTGGGTGATTTACTACGCCGCGTCGTTGCGGGCCTACGGGCTGGGCAGCGCCATGATCGCGTTATGCGCCGGCGCAGCGTGGCACTTTGTCGAAAGCCCCGGACGAAAGTCATGGTGGTTTTTTACGGCGGCGGCAGTTTTGAGCGTCCAGACGCTCTACCAAAACTCGGTGCTGGTCGCGGCGGTTTGCGCCGGGGCGAGCGTGGTTTGCCTGCGCCGCAAACAGATCAAATTGACCGCCGCCATTTTGCTGGCCGGACTGGTGGCGGCATGCTCACTTTTGCCTTACTGGCGGGAGTTCTCCGGAATGTCGCAAGGCGCAGCGCCGTTGCGGATGGACTTCGACCGCTTCGTGGCGTTCAACAATCTGGACACGCTGCTGGCATATCCGCTGCCGCAATTTATCTGGGTCTGGGCCGCGCTGGTCGGACTGGTTTTTCTGCGCGCCGGCATCGGATTTTTTTCGGTGCGCGGCGAAGCGCGTTCCCTGTTTGCCGCCGTCACGCTGGTGGTCGGCGCGCCGGCTTACTGGTTTTTTTTATCGCAGGCCAATTTCCCGCTCCAGCCGTGGTATTTTTTGCCGCCGGTGGCGCTGGCCGTAGTCTGCCTGGAAACTTCCCTGCCGCGTCCCGCCGGCCGGTTTCGCGCGTTGCTCTGGGGCGGACTGGCGGCAGCGGCAGCGATTTCCACCATCTTCGCCATAAATGTGCTGGATTACCGTTTCACAAATGTTGACCTGCTGGCCAAAAAAGTTTCCGCGTCTGCCGGCAAAAATGATTTTGTCGTCGTCACGCCGTGGCAGGTCGGCATCACCTTCTCGCGTTATTTTAAAAGCCCGTGCGCGTGGACGACCGTGCCGCCGCTGGCGGATCATTCCAGCCACCGTTATGACTTGCTGCTGCCCGAGATGCAAAACACCAATGCCATGCAGCCGGTGCTGGCGCGCATTGCAGACACGCTGCGCGCTGGTGGCACGGTGTGGGTCGTCGGCGGCATCAACCAACCGGGCGGCACGCACGCGCCAAAGTCCCTGCCGCCGCCGCCGTTGCCGGCCAGCGGCTGGAATGAAACGCCTTATCGCATCACTTGGAACGACCAACTCGGCTGGCTGCTGCGCACCAGTTCAACAAACATCGAAACGCTGCGTTTGGACAACCATCAAGACGTTAATTTGGAATCCGTCACTTTATCCAAAGTGACCGGTTGGAAAAATTAGCAAGCGCCGTTCGAGACACTTTAACTGCCTTCAACTAGTAGTGCGCGCCGTTTTCTGCGTTTCAGCCAAAAGCCCAGAACCAAACTCGCGACCAATAAGAATCCGAACGATACCAGCAGCGGCCACCACGGTTTGCATAACGTCATCGCTTTTGAAATTAAAATACCGGTCGGCATTGAGCCGGGCAGGATGACCATGAAGTAATTATGTCCCATGCCGGTCGCGCCGAGCATGGTTTTTTTGGACAGGATTCCGGCCTTGTTTTTGAATTCAAAAAATCTTGCCGTTGCCGGTGGACATGAACAGATTTCCGCGACTGTCAAACGCCAGATTTTCCGGCCAATCCAGCCGGCGGGCGAAAGTCGTGCGCACCCCGTTCGTGGTGTATTTGTAAATCACATTGGCCGGCGAATCCGCGACATACAAAATGCCATGGCTGTCAAAAAGCAGGCCGACGGGCGAATTCAAACCCGTGGCGAACGTGGTGCGGGTCGCGTCGTCGGGATCAAATTCATAAATGCAGCCGGATTTCTGATCCGACACGAACATTTCGCCGTGGCTGTCAAAGATCAGTTACACGGGCTGCGGCGAATCGGTGGCGAAGACGCTGCGCTGGCTGCCGTCCGGCGTGAACTTGTCAATCCTGCCAGCCCATTGAAACGGAATAAAAAGATTGCCTTCCCGGTCGAAAGTTATCGCGGCTCCGGGGCCGTCAAGATTCGCAAATACAGTGTGGTTGCCGTCCGGCGTGAACTTGCGGATCGCGCGGCTGCCAAAATCTGCTTCATACAAATTGCCCTTGCCGTCGGTTCCCAGTCCGTTGACGCCCATGGTTTGGTCGGAAAAAACCGTCTTGCTCCAGCCGCCAAAGTTGGTGTCCAGTTCGTAAAGGTTTTTTCCCCAATCGTCTCCCGTGAACAACCTGTCCGCCCGCGCCGACGTCACCAAAATCGCTGCCAAGACGAAGGCGGTTATCAACAATGGTATCTTGGCCAAGCTGAACATGGCGTTCTTTTTGCCAATTTCCCTTTCATTCGTCAACCAACGAAAAAAATTCACCCAATAAACGCCGCATGCACCGCCTTTGTCGCCGCCTCGCCTTTGGCCAGGTCAATCACGACGGATATTTTTATTTCGCTCGTCGAGATCATGTCAATGTTCACGCCGGCTTGCGCGAGCGTCTCAAATAATTTTCCCGCGACGCCCGTGTGCGATTTCATGCCGACGCCGACGATGGACAGCTTGCCGATTTTTTCAGCGGTGATGACTTCCTTGAAACCGATTTCTTTTTTCAAACCTTCAATGACTTTTTGCGCCTTGAGTAAATCCGGCTTGTCGGCGGTGAACGAAATGTCCGTCTGCGGCGTGCCGGTGCCGTGGCTGATGTTCTGGACGATCATGTCCACATTCACGGTCGCGTCACCGAGCGCCTTGAAAATTTTCGCCGCCACGCCGGGTTTGTCCGGCACACCGACGAGCGTGACCTTGGCCTGATTTTTGTCGAGCGCGACGCCGCGAACGACGACGCCTTCCATGCTTTTGGTTTCTTCTTTCACAATCGTTCCTGGGTTTTCGTTTAGGCTGGAGCGGACTTCAAACACGACACCAAATTTTTTCGCAAATTCAACTGAACGCGATTGCATCACCTTTGCGCCGAGGCTCGCGAGTTCGAGCATTTCGTCGTAGGAAATTTCCGCAAGCTTGTTCGCGTTCGGCACGAGACGCGGGTCGGCGGTGTAAACGCCGTCAACATCAGTGTAAATCTGGCAAAGGTCGGCCTTGAGCGCGGCGGCAAGCGCGATGGCTGTCAAATCCGAACCACCGCGGCCGAGCGTCGTGATCTGCCCGTCCTTCGTCTCGCCCTGAAAACCGGCAACGATGACGACGTTGCCCGCGTCGAGCAGTTCATGGACTTTTTTTGGCGCGATGTTGTGGATTTTCGCCTTCGTGTGAACCACGTCGGTGACGATGCCCGCCTGCGCGCCGGTGAGCGATACGGCGGGAATATTTAGCGCGTGCAGCGCGATGGCCGTGAGCGCGATGGTCTGCTGCTCGCCCGTCGCAAGAAGCATGTCCATCTCGCGTTCACTCGGCAGCGGCATGATCTCTTTGGCGAGTTTGATCAAATTGTCCGTGACGCCGCTCATCGCGGAAACGACCACGACAACTTGATCGCCGCGCGAACGGTAATCCGCCACGCGCCGCGCGACATTTTTTATCCGGTCAGGATTTCCCACCGACGTGCCGCCGTATTTTTGAACAATCAGGGCCATGTTAAATTTTCGGAAACGGGAGGATAGTCAGACGCGCGGGGTTTGAAAAGAAAGGAGTTGGCGGGTCACGCCTTCGCCTGCGTCTCCACCCAGCGCGCGAACAGCCAGAGCAAATCCGACAGCCGGTTCAGGAAAATCAAAATCTCGGTGTTCTTGAGTTCGCCGGCGGTTTGCAGATCAAACACGCGCCGTTCCGCGCGACGGCAGACGGTTCGCGCCACGTCCAGCGCGGCGGAATGTTGCGTCGCGCCCGGCGTCGCCCAGCCATTGAACGAAATATTTTGCGCTTCAATCTCTTTCACCAGCGCATCGAGCTTGGCCGTCAATTCTGGTGTCACGAGCGTAAAACCGCCTTGCGCGTAGCGCGGCAAATCTTCCGTCAACACGCCGACCTCGCCCATCACATCCACGAGCGATTTCTGGATCCAAAAAATATTTTCGACGACGAATTTTTCCGTGGCCGTCGCGCGCGCGAGGCCGAGCGCGGCGTTCAATTCATCCAGCGTCCCGCACGCTTCGACACGCGGATGGTTCTTAGGCACGCGATGGCCATACATCAGTCCCGTCGTGCCGTGGTCGCCCGTTTTGGTTGCAATGCTCATTTCGAATCCGGCCCAGTTTCACGGAAAGGTGCCAAGCCGCAAAGGAATTTTATTTCTGTCTTCGCGCCTTGGCGTGAAACCAAAATCATTTTGTGCGTTTGATTGTGGAAACTTTGTTCGTCGCCGAGCCAGTCGTCTTATCCATGACCGGCGCGGTCAGTTTTTGGTAATTCAAAATCCCCTTCATGATCGCCGCCGCCAACTGTTTCTGGTAGCCCGCGTCAAAAATCTTTTTGCCCTCGACCGGATGCGTCATGTAACCGCTTTCAATCAAAATTGCCGGCATTTCCGCGTCGCGCAGCACGGCGAACCGCGCACGCCGCACACCGCGATCCTCCACGCCAAGATTTTTCACGAGCGATTTCTGCACCGAATACGCCAGCAACAAACTTTTTTTCTCGGATGCGTTCGCGGGCGTCGCGCCGTAGTTCGCACCTTCGCCCTGCGAGTTGGACGACGCCGCTCCGACCGGCGTGATGCAATACGTCTCGGGGCCGCTCACGTCCGCCCGGCCCGACGTTGTTGCATTAAAATGCAAACTGACGAACAAGTCTGCGTGTGCGTGGTTGGCGATGTCCGGCCGTTCCGGCAGCTCGACATATTTATCCTGCGTGCGCGTAAGGATGACCCTGAAACCGGCGGCAGCAAGCTGGTCGCGCAATTCGTCCGCCAGCGCGAGCGTCGCCGTCTTTTCGCTGCGACCGGCAAAGCGGTTGCCCGGATCTCTTCCGCCGTGGCCGGGGTCGAGGCAGATGGTAAAAATCCTTTTGCCCGGAAATTTTGGCGCAAAGATAAGCGGCTCGATGGTCCTGGACAAATCCATCGGCGCGATCAAAAACTGTCCCTTGTCCACCGCCACCGGAAACGACAGCGCCACGTTCACGCCGTTGATCTGTGCCGTGTGCGAATCTTTTTCCAGCACCAGCCGCGCCGTGCGATTGGTCAGGGTGATCTGGTTGCCGTGCCATGCCTGCGCGCGAAAACCGTTCGCGTCCGCCCAATCCTCCAGCGGCGAATAGCTGTGATCGTTGATTAACGCCGCGCGCACCGCCGGCACGAACAACGTGACGGCGAGCAAAAACAGTGCAAAACGGGATTTCATTGGCCGCGCAAGTTAAAGGGCGGCGAGACAAAGCTAAAGGGGAAATTTATTTTGCTGCTTCAGTAATTTTTCCCGCCGGTTTGGGTTGGAGCTGTTGCATCCGTTTCACGAATAGAAAATAAACGCCCGGCCCGAAGCAGAGCAGCATCACGGAAATACCGGTGGCGATGCCCCAAAACGTGCCGATGGGCGCACAGCAATCGTCACGGCGACGCACGATGACGTGGCTCGGCACGGCGATGATCAGTTCGAGGATGCTGCCGTGCAATAGCCAGCGGATGAGGCGTTTGAGGAGGGAATTTTCGTCATCGGATTTTGCGAAATGGCGGAAAACAAAAGCCCACACAACCCAGAAAATCACCACGGTGAGGGTGACCGACCAGAAAAAATGCCAGCCGCTGCTGTTCTGCGTGTGTGGAACCGGGTTCACAAAATCAATCGCGTCCCAGCCGTTGTCCCTAAAGACAGCTGCGAGTAAAGATGCGATGCCGCCGAAGCAGAGGTTCGCCAGAAAAAACGCGGTGACTATGATGGGAACGCGCAGCGGCCGCCGCGCAGCCACGCGGCGTTCGGAAATGTGGATGGGCAGCAGGAGCAAAAGAAATTGTCCCGCCACCAGCACGGCGAGCCAGAGCCAGTATTGCCATGTGGCATAAAAATTCAGTATGTCGGTGAAACTGGTGTCTCTGTTTTTACCCCAGCCGATAAAAGCAGCGGCAACCACGGGCACGGTGAGCAATAGCAGTGCGGCGGCGTAGAGAAAGACAGTGAAGATGGCCCAGCGTTTCATAGTCGTAATTTGGTCAGATTTAAAACACCGCGCGAGCGGAATCGTTGCACGGCGCGTGGTTAAAAGTTGATTTCCGGCGGTAATGGTTTTTAATTCGGCAACGAATTTTTGCCATGAACATCCACGAATACCAAGCCAAGCAGTTGCTCGCCCGCTACGGCGTCGCCGTCCCGCTCGAAATCCCCGCTAAGTCGCTCGCCGAGGTGCGGCCGGCGGCGGATAAAATTGTCGCCAGCGGCTCTGCGCGCGTCGTCGTTAAATCGCAGATCCACGCGGGCGGACGTGGCAAGGGAACTTTCAAATCCGGTTTTCAAGGCGGCGTGAAAGTCGCGGCGTCCGTGGACGAAGCGGTTGGCTTCGCCGAAAAAATGCTCGGCAATGTTTTGGTGACGAAGCAGACCGGCGCGGACGGGCGCAAAGTGCAGACGCTGTTGCTCGCCGCGGGTGCAAAGATTAAAAAAGAATTTTATCTCGCCGTGCTGCTCGACCGCGCAAATTCGCGTCCGCTCATCATGGCCAGCACCGAGGGCGGCATGGACATCGAGGAGGTCGCCGAAAAATTTCCCGAAAAGATTTTCAAGGAACACATTGATCCGGCGGTCGGCATCATGCCGTTCAAAGCGCGCAAAATTTCCGCCGCGCTCGGACTCAAAGGCGATTTGTTCAACGCCGGAGTTAAATTGATCACAGGAGTTTATAACACTTGGTGGGAATGTGACGCGGCGATGGTGGAATTAAATCCTTTGGCCGTGGTTGAATTGGCCGACGGAAAAGAAACCGTGGTCGCGCTCGACGCAAAAATTTCGCTCGATGACAACGCGCTTTACCGTCACAAAGATATTTTGGAAATGCGCGATTTGAACGAGGAAGCGCCGCTGGAAATCGAGGCGTCCAAGTTTTCGCTCAATTACATCAAGCTCGACGGCAGCATCGCGTGCCTCGTCAACGGCGCGGGCCTCGCGATGGCGACGATGGACATCATCCAGCATTTCGGCGGCAGCCCGGCGAACTTCCTCGACGTCGGCGGCGGCGCGAGCAAGGAGCAGGTCACGGCGGCGTTCAAGATCATTTTGAGCGACCCGAACGTGAAGGGAATTTTGGTGAACATTTTCGGCGGCATCATGGATTGCAACGTCATCGCCACCGGCATCGTCGCGGCGGTGAAGGAAACGGGCTTGAAACTCCCGCTCGTCGTCCGGCTCGAAGGCAACAACGTCGCCGCCGGCAAAAAAACTCTGGCCGAATCCGGCGTCGCCATTATCAATGGCGATTCGATGTCCGATGCGGCGCAGAAAATTGTCAAAGCCGTCGGCAAGTGACGAACTTCTTAATTCAATGCGGCTGCCAGAAATGGCAGCCGCTTTTTTATGCAATCTTCAGCCACACCGTTTTCAGATACGCCGGCTCATCGCGGCTGATGGGAAAGTCTGGCGGTTGCGGGACGTAATGCTGTTTCACAATTTTCCACTTCGCCATGCTTACTGCCGCTTCGATGTCGGCAAGAAATGCTTCCGGCAAAAATTCCGCCGCGTTCGTCGAGGCGAATAAAGTTCCGCCGGGCTTGAGCACGGGCAGCGCGGCGGTGACGAGCTTGCCAAAATCTTTTTCGGCGCGAAACGTGCCGTGCTCCTTGGACTGCGAAAACGTGGGCGGGTCGAACACGATGACGTCGAATGCGCGGCCTTTCTTCGCCAGCCGTCGCAGCCAGTCGAACGTGTCGCCAAAAATAAAATCATGCGTCGCCGGGTCGAGGCCGTTCCGCGCGAAGTTGCGTTTGCCCCTTTCAAGGTATTTCTTTGAAAGGTCAAGGCTCGTTGTCCGCGCGCCAGACTTGGCCGCGCACACAGAAAAACCGCAGGTGTAGGCGAAACAGTTCAAGACTTCTGGTTTTGAATTTTCAATTTTTAATTTTGAATTAAGCAGGTCGAAATCGGCGGCGATGTGGCCGGTCAAAAAACGTCGGCGGTTGTCGCGCTGATCCAGAAACAAGCCGACGGAATAGCCTTCGTTGAAACTCATTTCGTAGCGGACGCCGTTTTCCAGAATTTCAAACTGCTCTGGCGCGACGTCGCCCAAGACCAGTTGCGGCGAAGCGTCGGCCACGTTGGACTTGCGGACTTGGCGCGACAGAATTTTGTGATAAGCGCCACGCAAAGAAAATTTCTTGGCCAGCCGCGACAATTCTTCCTTCTGTTTTGCATCCAACGGCGCTCCGGCTTGCGACAATAAAAAATCCCCGAGCTTTTCCACGAACCAACCGGGCCAGCCGTCACTCGCGCCGTGGATCACGCGAAAGGCGTTCGTCGCCTCCGGTTGGATGGCCGCATCGCGCAAAGCGAGGCGCGGCTCGATGTCGAAATTGACCGGCGCAAAAAATTTCACCGGCTTGCCCGTCGCCGGGTGCGCAAACGCAATTTCCGCCGCGTGCAAAAAAACGCGCGAGGAAGCCGTGCCGCCGTAAAGCGTGTCGCCGAGAATCGGAAAGCTGCTTTCTGCCGCGTGAACGCGGATTTGGTGCGTGCGGCCGGTGAACGGCTCGGCGGACACCGTTTTCAATTTCCCATTTCCAAACTTGGCGTCCGCGATGGGCGTGAATTTTGTCTCCGCAATTTCTCCGCTAGGACAGCTTACGTATTTTTCACCGACGCGGACGAGCGACGTTTTTACCGTGAATTCTTCATGCGGCACGGCGCGGTCGGTGAGCAACAGATACTTTTTATGGACGCGTCGTTCGGTAAATTGTTCCGTAAGCGATTTGTTGGCGAGCGGCGTTTTGCCGAAGACGAGCACGCCGCTGGTTTCCTTGTCGAGCCGGTGCAAAATGGCGAGCGATGACCAGCGCGGCTCGCGATGTTTCAACCAGTCGTAAATGCCTTCGCCGGCGAATGGACTGGGCGCGTGCGTGTTCCAGCCGGCGGGTTTGGCCACCACCAGCAGATGCTCGTCCTCAAAAATCACACACGGAACCATGCGCCATGAAAACATTTTCCGGCGCGGGAATGAAGTCTGGAAAATTCCAAAGGCAAAATCGCCAACCACTCGAGCGGGTTTAAGTTTTTCCGGCGCGGCCAGCTTCAAAAATTCATCAGGCGTCGGCGAAGATATGAAATCTTTTTTAAGCTGAAGCGGTTGGAAAACAAATCAAGAAGCCGCAGTTAATCTGTTTCGGACAAATAAATTGTATGTTTGGAAACATCAACCCAAATATCAAAAGGCTGCCCATTCGTGCTGCCGCAATAATAACCGTTTGTAATTGAATTTGGATTCCACCATGGCGCAAGTTGAAACTCGCTAAAGTTAGATGGCTGACGGGGTGCGTCCGCAATTGAGGTGGATGTGTAAATGTGATTCTCTTTCGTGGCTTTATCGTGATCCGCACACAGATTGCTAACAGATCCATTCAGATCTTTTGAGTCAACTGTAAAACGGACGACGTTTTCATATTCTTGCAATCCTCCGGCGTGGAAAAAATAGTAAATATCTTTAGCGGAAGTTGGAAATGGTGTGGGCGAAATCCAAATGTCCTTCTTGGCAGCTTCAAGCGATAATGGTTTATCCGAACGATGCGTTGTTTCATCCAACCCGCAACCAGCGAGCGCTAGACAAAGACAAATTGAAACGAACCAACGCATAATCGTTTTCACTTTTTCTTTTTGTAAATCTCTTCCGGCGTTTGCAATTGCGGCTCGGTGATTTTGAAGCCGCCGTTTTCGACCGAGCGGAAAAAGCACGATTGATAGCCTTCGTGGCACGCCGCGCCGGCCTGCTCGACCTGGATGAGCAGCACGTCGCCGTCGCAATCGAACGCGATGTCCTTGACGGTCTGCGTGTGACCGCTTTCCTCGCCCTTCATCCAGAATTTCTGGCGCGAGCGGCTCCAGAAATGCGTCCTGCCGGTGGCGACGGTTTTTTCCAGCGACGCGCGGTTCATCCACGCGAACATCACGACGCGCTTGGTTTTGTATTCCTGGATGATCGCGGGAATCAAACCGTTGGCGTCAAATTTTAATTGGTCGTAAAAACTCATGTGGAAAATTTTAACCGCCCAGCCGCCCAGACACAAAGTTGAATTTGTGCGGAAAACTACGGCGATTTTGGCGGCGGAATGTGATTCGTCAAATCCGCCGGCGCGACTTCAAACTGCATCGGTTCTGGTAACGGCGGCGGCGCAACCAGCAGATTGGAAGACAAGTTGGGAATGTTGGTGGCGTCTGCCGCGCTGGGTGCCTCCAGTTGCGGGATCATTTTCAGCAGATTGTCCTGCACGGCGGCTTCGGTGTTGGTGTCGGGATGCTCGTGGTTCGCGAGCGAGCGCGTGAGCTGCCGTTTCAGGTCCAGAAACGCCGCGTTCGTCACCGCGTCGAGATGCGCCTGCGCCTCGGCGAACATTCCGGCGTAAGTTTTCACCCGCGCGAGATGCAGTTCCACGCCCTGCCGCTCGGCGTCGGTGTGGGCGATGGTCATCGCGTTCGTCCACGCGGCGAGCGCGTCGTTGGTACGCAGCGGCTTGATGCCGTAATAGCTTTCCGCATAGTCGGTCGCGAGGACAAAATCGTCCGGCGCGAGCTGCATGGCCTGTTTGTAAAGTCCAAACGCCTTGTCGAAGACCTGCTGTTCGTCAATGTGATAAAATTCCTTCGCGTCCTTGCGAAAAAGATAAACCGTCGTGGCGAAATTCTGATAATACACCGGCTCGTCGGGCTTGAGCTTGATGGCCTGCGCGTAATACTCGAACGCCTTCGTCACCGGGCCGTTCTCGCCGTAGTAATTGGCGAGGTTGTTCCAGACGGCGGGATTGTTCGGGTCGAGCTGCTTGGAATTTTCATATTGCAAATGCGCGCCTTCCTCGTCGCCGATGTCGTTGAGAAAACTGCCGAAAGCCAGGCAGCCGTGCGCGCTGTCGGGATGGCGGCTGAGAAAATTTTCGTAGGCGGTGCGCACGCGGTTCAGCCGCGCCTTGATGCGTTCGTTCAACGCCGCCGTCGCCTCGGCGCGGTTGGTGACGGACTGCGAATCAAAATCGTGGAGCCATTGGTTCACCTCGTCCTGCGCGGCGTCATCGGCCATCATCACCTCGCGCAATTCGCGTTCCGCCGGATCAGCAGCGACCTCGATGGCCACGCCGGTCTGCTGCTGGATGACATTGCTGACGGCCAGCGGCTGGTTGGTGGCCAGCAGCGCGCCCAAAAGTCCGATGGTCAGGTCGTTCACGCAGGCAAATTAACACAGTCGCCGTGTCATCGGCGAACTTTTCATATTGCAAACAAGAAAAGCCGAATTCAGGAAACGGATTGAATTAAAGCCAGAGTCGCTCTAAAAAATCGCAGCACAACTAAAGCTTTAAAAATTCTTCAATAAATTTTCTTTAGCGGTAGAACACGCGAAAAATAAAAACCACGCAGCTGTGCCCGTAATTGTGCGCCAATCAAAATTAGTGTGAAACAAACTCCAAATGGCAAACCAAGTAATTACGCCACTTAATACTCCAGAAGCAGCCCGCATGATTTTAAGTTGTAGATTTTTTGTCATGATAACTATTATAGCTTGGCGGAATTGTTAGGTCAACTTTCCCCCGGTATTTTGACGACAACTTCGATTTGGGATTTGTTTTTCGCGATCATGTTCGCGGGCAAAATACACTCAGGAAATTTAGAGCAATTTAACTCTGTTTAATTTGCGTCCGAGCGTTTGGCTTCGTTCGGGCTGATTCATTGCCCGAAAAATTTCTGGATCTCCTTCACCACTTCCACGAACCGGTCCACCTCGGCCTTGGTGTTGTAAAAATAAAAACTCGCGCGGGCGGTGGATTCCACGCCGAGCTTGTGCATGAGCGGTTGCGTGCAGTGATGCCCGCCGCGCAACGCCACGCCCGCCTGATCCGCCAGCGTCACCACATCGTGCGCGTGAACGTCCTTGAGCAGAAAACTCACGAGGCCGGCGCGGTTGGCGGAATTTAATTTCGGGCCGAAGAGCCGGACGTCGCGCAGCGCGGAAAGTTTTTCGTAAGTGTATTGCGCCAGTTCCTGATCGTGTCGCCAGATGTTTTCGCGGCCGATGGCGTCCAGATAATCCATCGCGGCGTGCAGGCCGATCGGACCGGAAATGTCCGGCGTGCCGGCCTCGAACCGGTGCGGCGCGTGCTTGAATTCCGTCTTGTCGTAACCGACGGTCAGAATCATTTCGCCGCCGCCCTGATACGGCGGCATGGCGTCGAGAATTTCCTGCCGTCCCCACAAAACGCCGATGCCGGTCGGTCCGCAAATCTTGTGGCCGGAGAACGCAAAAAAATCGCAGCCGATGGCCTGCACGTCCACGGGCAGATGCCCGGCGCTCTGTGCGCCGTCCACGAGCGTGACGATGCCAAGCTCGCGCGCGCGCGCGCAAAGTTCGGCCACCGGATTCAACGTGCCGAGCGAATTGGAGATGTGAACCATCGAGAAAATCTTCACCTGCTTCGTGAGTAACGAATCGAGTTTGGACAAATCGAGCAAGCCTTCGTCGCCGGTGACGGGCAGATAAGAAATCTTCGCGCCGGTTTTTTGCGCGAGCAATTGCCACGGCACGAGGTTGCTGTGATGCTCCATTTCCGTGAGCAGAATCACGTCGCCGGGTTTGAGATTTTTTGTTCCCCAGGAACTGGCGACGAGATTGATGCCTTCGGTCGTGCCGCGCACGAAGATGATTTCGTCGGCGCTTTTGGCGTTGATGAATTTTGCGGCGCGAGTGCGGGCGGCTTCAAACGCGTTCGTCGCGCGATTGCTCAACTCATGGATGCCGCGATGAACGTTGGCGTTGTCGTGTTCGTAATAATGCACGAGCGCGTCAATCACCGCGCATGGTTTCTGCGACGTGGCGGCGTTGTCGAAATAAACCAGCGGCTTGCCGTGGACTTTCTGATCGAGGATCGGAAAATCTTTTCGCAGCGCAGCCCAATCAACGGTTTTATTCATGGGAAATTTTTAGCCACAGATGGGCACAAATGAAACACAGATAAAAACTTAATGGCTTTTCCCATCTGTGTTTCATCTGTGAAAATCTGTGGCTCAAAGAAGGCCGAGTTGCAACTTCGCCGCCTCGGTCATCATGCCTTGGTTCCACGGCGGATCCCATACGAGCTCGACGTTGGCCTCGTCAATCGGTTCGAGCGAGATGAGTTTGTTCTGCACGTCCTGCGCGAGCACCGGGCCCATGCCGCAGCCGGGCGCGGTCAAGGTCATTTTCACGTCGGCCTTGTAATTGTCCGCGCCGATGGGCGTGAGGTGGCAATCGTAAATCAATCCGAGGTCCACGATGTTGACGGGAATCTCCGGGTCGTAACACGTCTTGAGCGATTCCCAGACTTTTTTCTCCAACTGCTCCTGCGTGAGCGGGCCACTCGGCGTGGCCGTGGCGGAAGCGGCGGGCGCAACCGAAATTTCGATGCCCAGCGCATCGGCGTCCTTCGACTCGATGCGGAACATATTGCCGTTGACGATGACGGTGTAGGTGCCGCCGAGCGACTGCGTGATGTGCGCGGTCTCGCCTTTTTGCAGCGTGACTTTTGTGCCGATGGGAACCACCGAGGCTTCGACATCGCGCGTCAGAATTTTTTGTTCGGAACTCATAATGGAAACAGTCTCGCTGTTGTTGCGGTTGAAATCAAATCACGTCTGTTCGTTTTCCGTGCTGACCGGTTTGGCCTCGCCTTTCAACGCGCCGATCAAAGCGTGCCACGAAAGGATCGCGCACTTCACGCGCGCCGGATATTTGTGAACGCCCGCAAACACCGCAAGCTTACCGACATCGCCATTGACCACGCCGGTCGTGATCATGTCCCGCACCTGCTCAAATGTTTTTTCCGCCTCGGCCTTCGTTTTGCCCTTGATGTTGTCCGTCAGCAGCGACGCCGACGCTTTCGAGATGCAACAGCCCGAGCCGACGAAGCTCGCGTCTTTGATGATGTCACCGTCCAGCGTGAGAAACAGTTTCAGATTGTCGCCGCACAACGGATTGTGACCTTGCGCCATGCGCGTCGCGTCCGGCATTTCGTGGAAATTGCGCGGCTGCTTGCAGTGATCCAAAATCACCTGCTGATAAAGGTCGTTGACGTCGTCGAACATATTTCTTGGCAACAGAGCCACCGAGGCACAGAGTTGAAAAATTATTCTTCCCGCTTTTCTCTGCGTCTCTGTGACTCTGTGGCAAAATTATTTTCCAATCAAATTCGGATTCGCCTCGAGGCGATTCCACACGAGCTTGTCAATCACCTCGCGCGCCGGTTCGCATTTGATGCGCTCGATGATTTCGCCGGCGAAGGCGTGGATCAACATCTGCCGCGCCGTGTCCGTGCCGATGCCGCGCGAACGCAGATAAAAAATGCTCTCGTCGTTCAACTGGCCGATGGTCGCGCCATGTGTGCATTTCACGTCGTCGGCGTAAATTTCCAGTTGCGGTTTCGTGTCCGCCGTCGCGTCATCGGAGAGCAGCAGATTTTTGTTCGTCTGTTTCGCGTCCGTTTTTTGCGCGATGGGATGAACGTAAATGCGACCGTGAAAAATGCCTTTGGATTTATCGTCGAGAATGCCGTTGAAATATTCATGGCTCGCGCAGTGCGGCTGCGCGTGCTCGACAATCATGTGATGATCGGCCAACTGCTCGCCACGAGTGAGATAAAGTCCGTTCAAAATACATTCAAGGCCTTCGCCCGCAAGTTTCGTGCGGATGTTCGTGCGCGAAAGTTTTGCGCCGAGTGCGAATGAGTGGACGGTCACATTGCTCGTGCGGCCAAATTCACCCGCGATTGTCGCGATGTGAAATGCGTCCGTCGCTTCGTCCTGCAATTTGACGTGCTCGACTCGCGCGCTTTCGCCCGCAAGAATTTCCGTCACCGCGTTTGTGAAATACGCGACGTTGCCGGTGCTGATGTAGCTTTCCACGACCGTCAACTTGCTGTTCGCCTCCGCGATGACCAGATTGCGCGGCAAAATCGTTTCGCCGTTTTGCTTTGCGGACGAAATGTAAATCAATTGCACCGGCTCGGCGACTTCCACGCCAGCGGGAACAAAAATAAATGCGCCGTCCGTGAAAAAAGCCTGGTTTAATGCGGCAAACGTGTTGCTCGCCGTATGCGCGTATTTGCCGAGATGTTTTTCGATGAGCGCAGAATCCTTCGCGAGCGCGGCGGAAAGATTTTCAATCCGCACGCCGCCGGCAACCGGCTTGAGGCTGGAAAGTTTCGCGCAGAAAAATCCGTTCACGAAGACGAGCCGATGGCCGGACAATTTTGCGAACGCCGATTCATCAATCAATTTTGTCTCCGCGCCGTTCACAGAAACTTCCTTGGCCAGTTGGAAATTCAATTTGGCAATCGGCGCGACGTTCGTGAAACGCCAGTCCTCGTCGTGCAGCGTCGGGAATCCCTGGTCGGCGAAACTGGCGAGGCCAGCTTTGCGGACCGGCGCGAGCCATTTCGGCTGCGTGGCGGCGGTTTCAAATTGCGTAAATTGTCCCACCAGCAGTTCCGTTCCGTTGTTTGCTTTTTGCGTCATGTTTAGAATCAGTCTAATTAAAAACTAGGCCTACAAGTTGTCATGTTATCGCACTTCACGCAAGTCCGCGCTCCGCAAACTTGTTTTCGCTCGCAAAACTGGCAACCTGTTCGCATGTTGTCACAGGAAGAAATTCAAACCGCGCTCAAGTCCGTCAAATATCCCGGCTATTCGCGCGACATCGTTTCGTTCGGCCTCGTCAAAGAAATTTCCGCCGCGAACGGGGCGGTCAGCGTCGTCATGCAGTTGACCTCGCCGAATCCCGAAGCCGCGCAGCAAATCAAAATCGAAAGCGAACGCGTGCTGAAATCTTTGCCCGGCGTGAATCACGTTCACGTCGAAGTCCGCCAGCCTGCTGCCGGATCAGCCCCGCCCGCCAGCCCATTCGCAAATCAAAATAAAGTTTCCGGCGTAAAAAAAATTATCGCCATCGCGAGCGGCAAGGGCGGCGTCGGCAAATCCACTTGCTCCGTGAATCTCGCGTGCGCGCTCACGCATCTCGGCGCGAAAGTTGGTTTGCTGGATTGCGATATTTACGGGCCGAGCATTCCGCTGATGATGGGCGTTTACGATCGTCCGACCGTCAATGAAGCCGAGCGCCTCGTGCCGCCGGCCAATCACGGCGTGAAAGTCATGAGCATCGGTCTGCTCGTCACGGACGACCAACCGGTGATTTGGCGCGGGCCGATGATCACGAAAACCATTCAGCAATTCCTCCTCGCCGTCGAATGGGGCGAACTGGATTTTCTGCTCGTGGATCTGCCGCCGGGCACGGGCGACGCGCAGCTGTCGCTCTGCCAGACCGTACCGCTGGATGGCGGCGTCATCATCAGCACGCCGCAGGAGGCGTCGCTCGGCGTCGTGCGCAAAGGCATCGCGATGTTCCGCAAGGTGAACGTGCCGATCCTCGGCATCGTGGAAAACATGAGCTACTTCACCACGCCGAACGGCGAGCGCGTGGAAATTTTCGGCCACGGCGGCGGTCAGGAAGAAGCCGCGCGGCAAAACGTGCCGTTCCTCGGCGAGGTGCCGATCTTCACCGAAATCCGCGAAGGCGGCGACCGCGGAATGCCGATTGTGATTTCCACGCCGAACCACGCGGCGGGCAGGGCGTTCATTCAGATCGCAGAAACGCTGCGGAAAAATCTAGGATAATTTATAGCCACGGATGAAACACAGATTGAACCCAGATAAAAAAGATTTGGCGTTCACGCTGGTTGAACTTCTGGTGGTCATTGCCATCATTGCAATTCTCGCCGCGCTTTTGCTGGCGGCAATTCCTCAAGCCAAGGCAAGAGCGCAAAGAATTCAGTGCGCAAACAATGTTCGTCAGCTTGGAATGGCTTTGCAAATGTTCAAGGCGGATCATAATTATTATCCACCTTTTCTTGATCCGGCTGACCATACGGAAAATCGTTATTGGAAAAATGCCCTGGGATACGAAATGGACATCCACACGAATGTTAGCTATTTCCCAAAAGGCGTGTGGCATTGCCCTGCGGCATACCGACCATCAAATACAATTTGGAATTTACATCCAGAGACAGGTTATGATGACTACGGCTACAATGCCAATGGTCTTGGCCCTTGGGTTTCCACCAACAATTCACTTGGACTTGCCAACCATTGGCTGCCTAGTTTGCCGAACGAACCGCCAATTTCAACTGCACGCGTGAGCGAATCAGAAGTTGTCAACCCGAGTGAAATGTTCGCCATCGGAGATGCCCTGTTTGGCAGTCCTAGCTTCGTTGTAGATGGTGTGAATACTTTAGGACGTGCGAGTGATGAGTGGGTTTCAACTTATGTCCATGGATTTTTTGATTCTGAAAGCACGAAAAGAAGTTATGCGCGACACCAAGGCAAAGCCAACGTGGTGTTTTGCGACGGCCACGTCGAATCGCCGACGCTGCAATTTCTTTTTGAAGACACCAGCGACGACGCCTTGTCCCGCTGGAATCGCGACCATCAGCCGCACCGCGAAAAACTTTCACCGTGATTCAGTCCGGCAGCAAAAGTTTTTCCGTCAGCGCGACGAACTGTTCTAAACTTAATTTCTCCGCGCGTTCCTGCGGCGAGATTTTGAGTTCGGCAAAAATGGCTTCCAATTTTTCCTTCGGCCAGTCCTGCTTCAACAATTTCAGCATCATTTTGCGCCGCTGCGAGAACGACCGCTTGACGATTTTTACAAATGCCGCGTGCTTTTCGTCGGCCAGCAAGGGCGTCGCGCGGCGCACGAGGCAGACGCAAGCGGAGTCCACTTCCGGCGACGGAAAAAAACAGCCCGGCGGAATCTTGAACCAGCCGCGCGGTTGGAAATCCAGTTGCACCAGCAGCGTCAGGATGCCGTAATGGTCGTCGTCCGTCGGTGCCATGAGCCGCAGCGCGACTTCAAGCTGGAGGGTGACGACAATCATCTTCGGCGCGCGGCTGCCAGCGGAAAGTTCCACCAAAATCGGCGAGGCGACGGAATACGGCAGGTTGGCGACGAGTTTCCAATCGCGCCAGTCGCGCGGCTCGCGTTGCAAAAATTTCAGCGCGTCGTCGTGGTGCAGTTCCAATTGCGGGCTGGATTCGGATGCGAGTTGTTCGGCAAAGCGTTCGCACAAAACCTCGACCAGCCGTCCGTCCATTTCAATGGCGAGGACTTGGCCGCTTTTTTTCAAAAGCAATTCCGTGAGCGGGCCGAGTCCCGGCCCGATTTCCAAAACCTTGTCGGTGGCGTTCAGTTCGGCTGCGGAGGCGATGCGTTCCAACTGGTTCGCATCGTGCAAAAAATTTTGGCCGAGCGATTTCGTGAGCTGGATGTTGCGTCGCGCCAGCAAATCGCGCATTTCAGTCAGTTTCATTCAGCCAGAACCTTTTCCAGCGCACGAACCGCTTGGGCAATTTGGGTTTTAGAAATCGTCAGTGGCGGCGTGAAGCTGATGACGTTGGCGTGCTCGCCTTCCGGCAGAAAAATGTAGCCGCGATGCAAAAGTTTTTTAATCGCGGTCAACGCTGCCGCAGTCGCCGGTTTGCCGTTGGGCAAAGTCAATTCTACGCCAACCATCAAGCCAACGCCGCGCGCGGAATTTTTAATTTTTAATTTTAAGTTTTTAATTGAAACCAGTTCGGCCAGCAGAAATTTTCCAAGTTCGGTGGAACGTTCGGGCAATTTTAATTTTCTGATTTCGGAAATTTGCGCGAGCGCCATCGCACAGCCGACGGGATGGCCGAGAAACGTGCTGGTATGAATCGCCTCGCCAGTTGAAGCCGGCCATGCGGCGTCCATCACGTCCGCGCGACCAACGCATGCGGAAAGTGGAAAGCCGCCAGTCAACGCCTTGCCGAGACAGATCAAATCGGGAATAACGCCACTGTGCTCGCACGCAAACCATTTTCCGGTGCGACCAAAGCCGGTATAAATTTCATCGAAGATTAAGAGCGCGCCGTGTTTGTCGCACAATTTTCGGAGCAGTGGTAAAAATTCCGGCGGCGGAATATTGATACCGCCGCGCGCCTGCATTGGCTCAACGAGAATTGCGCCGATTTTTTTGCGGCGGAAGATTTTTTGGAGCGATAATTCCAGCGGCTTCAAATCGGATTTTTGCCACGGAAATCTACCGAAGTGGCTAAACGCGCGCAGTTGCGAGTGGAATGGTTTGCGAAAATGTTCACGGTGCGTGGCGTTGAGCGCGCCGTAGCCAAGGCCGTGATAGCCGCCGACAAACGCGATCACGCCCTTTTTCTTCGTCGTGAGCAGTACGGTTTTCAGCGCGGACTCGACAGCTTCAAAACCGGAATTGGAGAAAATGACTTTGCCAGTTTTATTTTTTGTCCAGCGTTCAAATGTGATCCGGCTCAATTCCCGCGCCAGTTGCGCCTTGAGCGCGTGCGGATGCACGTCGCCCATCGCGTGTAGCAGTTTTGCCATCTGCTTTTGGCCGGCGCGAACGACATTTGGATTCGCGTGGCCGGCGGCGGCGACGCCAAACGCGGCGGTCAAATCCAGATACTTTTTTCCATTGGCGTCCCAGACTTGAACGCCGCGCGCACGCTCCCAGACAATCGGCCACGAGCCGTCCGGTTCGACGAAAAGAATGTTGCGCGATTCGTGGTCGCGCAAAAGTTTGAGGGTTTGTCGCGCGGTCATTTCAATTCAAGCGCACGTCCGCTGGCTGGCCGGGACGCACGTCCGCTACGTCCGCCGGAGAGATTTTTGCCTCGATCATGAAGACTAGATTCGCGCGCGTCTCGCGGCTGTAAATCACCGGCGGCGTGTATTCAACCTGCGTAGAAATATAATTGATGGTGGCGTTGATTGCGCTCGGTGCGCCGTCGCACCGGATGGAAACGGATTGGCCAACCTTGATTTGCGGCAGCGTTTCCTGCGGCACAAAGAAACGCACTTTTAAATTTTCTGGCGGCAGCAAAACGACCACGGGATTGGCCGCCGCAACAAATTCACCCTGGCGGTAAAGCGTGTCTTGAACGATCGCATCGGCAGGCGCGAATTGCTGTTTCTGGTCGAACGACCATTTAGCTTTGTCGAGCGCGGCTTGTTGCGCGGCGGCCTGCGCGGCGTCGGCGTCGCGTTGCGAGCGCGCTTGGTCGAGTTCCTCGGCGGAGATGACGGCGGACGGCGTGTCGCGCAGTTCCTGGCGGCGCTGGAAGGTGGACTCCGAGAGCGTCAGACTGGCGTTGGCCTGGGCCAGATTTTTTTCAGATTCGGCAAGCGCGGCGGCTTCGGACTGGCGTTCCAATTCAAACAGAAGCTGGCCCTTTTTCACCGTGTCACCGCGCGCGACGGCGAGCTTGTCAAGCGCACCGCCAAGTGGCGACGCGACATAAACGTATTCGCCCTCGATGTAGCCTTGAAACTCATCGGGCGAATGTTTCGCGCAGCCGCCGAGCAGCGCGACGGCGAACATGAACCGGACTGCGTTGAGGAAATTTTTCATACGGACGCCGTGGGAACGTTACCACGAACGGAAAATTTTACGAGCGAAACGATTCATTCGACTTTTAACCTACCGAATGGTAGGATTTTTTCCGCCGTATGAAAAAATTGACGCTGTTTTCGCTCCTGTTTATTTTTGTCCTGACGGTTTCCGCCGAGGAGACCAATGCACCTGATTGGCTCTCGCGGCCATTGTCGCAGACGGATTGCCTCAACATCGCGCTGGCGCAGAACGCCGACATCCTCAAGGCGCAGAGCGACCTTGAAGCCTCGCACGGCGTGGTGGTGCAGACGCGCGCGGTGGCGCTGCCGCAGTTGACGGCAAGCGGAAAATACACCGACGAGGAAAAAACACTGCTGCAAAGTCCGCCTGAACTTTCTTATCCCACGCCGCATCAGAACTGGAACTCCGGCATACAGATTGTCCAGGGAATTTACGAGGGTGGAAAATTGATCGCCGCCATCCAAGCCGCGTCCGCCACCAAGCGGCAGGCCATCGCGCAATACGAGACGCAGGTGGCCGACACGCTATTGAGCGTGCGGCTGGCGTATTACGACGTGCTGCTCGCCGCGCAGCAGATCACCGTCAACGAAGCCTCGATCAAGCTGCTGCAAAAGGAACTGGACGACCAGCAACGCCGTTACGATGCCGGCACCGTCTCTCATTTCAACGTGCTGCGCGCGGAAGTCGCGTTGGCCAACGCCAAGCCCGATCTTTTTCACGCGAACAGCCAGTATCGCATCAGCAAAAACACGCTCGCCAATCTGCTGGGCTACAACCTGCCGCGCGATGTCTTGGAGAACATTCCTTTGAACCTTACAGACACGTTTGACATCACGCCGTGGGATATGGCGTTGCCGGACGCCATCCAGCAGGCGCTCGAACGCCGCACGGAATTGGAGGATTTGCGTGAGCAGGTGGAATTGCAGAAACTGAACATCGTCAGCGCCAAGTCCGGCTACAAGCCGAGCATCCAGGCTTTTGCCGGCTACAACTGGCAGAATTCCGCCTTCAGCACCGATGTCGGTGATGAACTGGACGGCTGGAGCGCCGGCGGGCAGTTGACGTGGAATATTTTTGACGGCGCGCTCACGGTCGGCAAGGTGCAACAGGCCAAAGCGCTCTACAAAAAATCGCAGACCGAACTGGAAGACCGTTCCCGCCAGATTGAACTGGATGTGCGCACGGCGTATTCTGATTTTCTTGAAGCGAAAGAGGTGCTTGATTCGCAAACCAAAGTGCAGGAACAAGCCGAGGAAGCCCTGCGCGAGGCCAACGCGCGTTTTGACGCCGGCACCGGCACGCAACTTGACGTGCTGGACGCCGAAACTTCGCTCACGCAGGCGCGCACCACGCAGGTGCAGGCGCTCCATGATTATGCGACCGCGCGCGCCAAGCTCGAACGCGCCATCGGTGCGGAACTCGCGCCGGCGAAACAATGACGGGCGGAAAAATTGGCGTTGCGCAGCGAAGCCGGACATCGTCGAGTAAAAAATATTCGACAAATGCAATTTGCCGGTTGACGGCTGGCGCGGCGCAATAGATTTTTACGCGCGTGAAAATTCAACGTGCCCTGCTTTCGGTTTCTGACAAGACCGGACTGGTTCCCTTCGCTCAAATCCTCGCCGCCGCTGGCGTGGAACTCATTTCCACCGGTGGCACGGCCAAGACGTTGCGCGAGGCCGGTCTCGCCGTGAAGGACATCAGCGAACACACTGGCTTTCCCGAAATGCTCGATGGCCGCGTAAAAACGCTGCACCCGAAAGTTCACGGCGGACTCCTTTATATTCGCGGCAACGAAACGCACGAAGGTGCGGTCAAACAACACGGCATCACGCCGATTGATCTGGTCGTCGTGAATCTGTATCCGTTCGAGGCGACGGTCGCCAAGCCGGATGTGAAGCTGCACGATGCCATTGAAAACATTGACATCGGCGGGCCTTCGATGCTCCGCAGCGCGGCAAAAAATCATGACAGCGTGACGGTGATCGTGGATCCGTTTGATTATGCCGAAGTGGCAAAACAAATTTCAGAAACGGGCAATACAACTTTGGAACTGCGCCGAAAATTATGCGCGAAAGTTTATGCGCGCACGGCGGCCTACGACGCGGCGATTGCCGCGCATCTGCAAAAGGAATTTGCTGCCGACAAAAACACGCTGCCGCAAGTGCTGACGATTTCCGCGCCGCTCGCGCAGCCGTTGCGCTATGGCGAAAATCCGCACCAAACGGCGGCGCTCTACGGCAAGTTCCACGAATTTTTCAAGCAGCTCCACGGCAAGGAACTTTCTTACAATAATATTTTGGACCTCACGGCGGCGGCGGCGCTCATCGCGGAATTTCGTGAAGACGCGCCGACGCTGGCGATTCTGAAACACACCAATCCATGCGGCGTCGGCCAGGGCGCAAATTTGCGCGAGGCGTGGGACAAGGCGTTCGCCACGGACAAACAGGCGCCCTTCGGCGGCATCATCGCGGTTAACAAAACGCTCGACGGCGCGTGCGCAACTGCCATTGCGGAAATTTTCAGCGAGGTCATCGTCGCGCCGGAATTTTCAACGGCGGCACTGGAAATTTTACAGAAGAAAAAAAATCTGCGGCTGCTGCAAATCGTGAAATCGCCTTTGGCCTCATTACCGTGGGATGTGCGCAGCGTGGGTGCGGATTCGTTTTTATTGCAACAACGCGATTTGAAAACCACCGCCGTCGCCGATCTGAAAATCGTCACGAAGCGGCAGCCGACGGAAGCCGAATTGAAGGCGATGCTCTTCGGCTGGCGCGTGGTCAAGCATTTGAAATCAAATGCGATCCTTTACGTCGGCGAAGGCCGCACGCTCGGCACGGGCGCGGGACAGATGAGCCGCGTGGATTCGAGCCGCATCGCGGTGTGGAAGGCGGGCGAGGCGAAATCGGATTTGCAAGGAAGCGTAGTTTGCAGCGACGCATTTTTCCCGTTTCCCGACGGACTCATCGCGGCGGCGGACGCGGGCGCGACGGCGGCGATTCAGCCCGGCGGTTCGGTGAAGGACGCGGAAGTCATCGCGGCGGCGGACGCCCGCGGCATGGCGATGGCATTCACGGGCGCACGGCATTTCCGGCACTAAATCAGTTGCTGGTTAAAAGTTGAAGTTTACCGGTGGTGGCGGGTGCTGCTTCATTTTCAAACTTCAACTTGCAACGCGACTATTTTACGAGCCGGTAAATCAATACGAATTGCAGCGCGGTGATGGCGATCACGAGGAGCCAGACGGACAGTTCGCGGGGGCGCAAGCCGCGTTGGCGCGGGGCGGCAAGCCAGAACTGAATTTTGGCGGAACCGAAGGAAATAATGTCGCCGTTGCGCAGACGCGCGGATTGTTTTTGCTCCTCGTTGATGGCGGCAAAGGAATCCGGCGCAGTATGCAGGACGATACCTTCCGACTTTTGAAATTCCAAGGTGAGGTGATTATCCCAGACGCCGGCGGCTTCGAGGCGCAAATCATTTTCCGGCGCGCGGCCGATGCGAAAAGGGAAACGGCGGACAACCTGGGTGTCGCCCGCCGTTTGGCCGGAAAGTATGCGCAGTTGGATCATCAGAAAAGCTTGCGATTGACTTTGATCTGGTCACTGGGATAGACGGGCGGATCGGGATCCTTGCCGGCGAGGATGCGATTGAGATTAAGCTCAAAGCGATCGCCGTTAGCCCGGATGAGAATCACGTCACTGCGGTCGGCAAAGTCGGTAAAATCGTTGGCAGAGGCGATGGCCTTGCTGACGGTGATGTCTCCGGTGTAAAGGTAGCGGTTGGGACTATGAACTTCGCCGCTGACGTAATAAGCGCGGTCACTGCTGGTTTTGACGGTGACGTCCAGGTGCAGATAAATTTTAGGGACGTAAAGATCGTGAATGGTGTCTTCAAGGTCGCCAATGGTTTTGCCGACGGCCACGACCCGACCAATGTCGGGCAGGGTGATGGTGCCGTCTTCCTTGATGGGTTTGTCTTGCGGATCCAATGGGTCGGGCAAACCGGAAAAGGTGATGGAAACAACATCGCCGATGTGCAAGCGCGGCACATTAGCTTCGCCGGGATTGCTAACGTATCCAGGATCGGCCATGACATCGGTTTTTTTTCCAGAATCGGAAAAAAGCGAGCAGCCCGCCAGCGCCAGCGCCAGCACCGGCAGCAGCATCAAAAAACTTCGGCGCAACAAATAAGATAATTTAAGTTTCATCGGCAAATAATATCAGCATGGCAAGGGCGGTTTAATCAATACTTTTGTTTGATCTCGGTATCGCCCGATGGCTTGGTGTTGAATTCGGTGTCGCCCGCAGCGGCGGCAGGTTTGGCTTCGGCGTCCTGTTCGTTCGGATTGCGGCTGTAATAGTAATCGTGGTAGTAGCCGCTGTAGTAGTAGTAGCCTTCGTCCTGCGACATATTGATGTTGTTGAGGACGATGCCGACGAAGTTGCCGCCGACCTTCTCGATCATCTGCTTGGCGCGGATGGTCATGGGCTGCGGATAGCGGCGGTATTGGATGACTTGCATCACCAAATCCACTTCGCTGGCGAGAATGGAGGCGTCGCTGACGCCAAGAATGGGCGGTGAATCAAAGAAGATGAAATCGTAGCGCTGCTTCAGCTCGGCGATCATCTGCTTCATCTGCGCGGAACCCAAAATTCCCATCGAGCTGTTGGGCAGCTTGCCGCTGGCCATGAAGTCGAGGCCGGGCACCTGGGTGGTCTGGACAATTTCCGCAATGGTGTTCTGCTTGAGCAGATAATTGGTCAGGCCGAGATTGTTGGCGACCTTGAAAAGTTTGTGCAGCGTCGGGCGGCGCAAGTCGGAGTCCACAATCAAAACGCGGTTGCCGGCCTGGGCAAAGACGGTGGAGAGATTAATGGTCGTCGTGGACTTGCCTTCGCCGGCGCCGGCACTGACCACGACGATGGTGTTAAGCGTTTCATCTTTGCGTGAGAACAGCAAATTGGTGCGCAACACGCGATAGGCCTCGGCGTGCTTGCTTTCGGTGCCTTCGTCCACGAGGTAGCCGATGTTCTGCGGAATGACGCCCAACACGGGCGCTTGGAACGTGCGCTCCACATCGTCAATCGTCTTGACGCTGGTGTCGAGGTATTCGATGAAGAACGCCAGACCAATGCCCATGATCAGGCCGAAAACCAAGCCGAGAACAATGTTGACGGTCTTGTTCGGTTTGACCGGCTCTTTGCCAGGCTCGGCGCGGTCGGTCACCTGCACCATGGAATTTTTGGGGATTTCCGCGTCAAGTTTTTCAGACTCGATTTTGGCATAGAGCAGCCGGTGCTGATCCCGCAATTGTTCAAGATTGCGCTTGGCGTCGTAGTAAGGCTGAAACTTGGCCGATTCGGATATATCTTGAGCCTTGGCTTCTTCGACGGATTGGGTGAGCGCGTCCAACGCGGCTTTCTTGGAAGTCACCTCGCTTTCTAAAGTGGAAAGGATGCCAGTCACACGATCGTCAATCTGCCGGTTCAGCGTGTCAATCAAAGTCTGCACACGAGTCACAGTGAAGTCATTGGTGTTGTAGTCAATCTCGAGGGTGGCGATTTTCTGCTCGGCCTCGTGCAGTTTGCCAAGCAGGTCGGCCAGCGCCGCGTCGTTGACGACATTGGGCAGCACGTCCCGCAACCGGTTTTTGTCATACGACTTGAGTTGGTCGAGTTCCACCGCTTTTTCTTTGTAAGTTTGTTCATCCTCGATCATCTGCGAGTGAAGTGTCTGTAATTGCTCGGTGGTGAGCGAGCCGGTGTAGCCGGGTGCGTCCGCCTGGTCAACCGTGATGCCCAGTCTGCTCCGGGTATCTTCAATTTGCTGCTGGGCATCCTCGATTTGATTGGATTCATCCAGATACTGGTCTTCGAGGACTTCCAAACCCTTTTCGGTGGTTTGCCGGCGGGTATCCAAACGGTAGTTTCTATAGGCGTCGGCAATGGTGTTGGCCAGAGTGGCAGCTTCCTTGGCATCATCGCTGTAAACGGTGATGGAAATGAGCTTGGTGTTGCGCACGGGAGCGAGACTCATGCGCCCCTTGAGAATCTCCATGGTCTCCGTGGTTTTGAGTGTCTCACCGTTGAAATATTTTTTACCCCACTCGCTGTTCAAATCCAAGGTGCTGATGACATTGCTCAACACGAGCTCCGACTGCATGATTTCAAACGTGGTCTGGATGAAATAGGGATCATACGGTGCCATTGAAGCCGTCATGGCCTCGCCGCCGTAGCTGTCATTGACATCGTTTTCCACCTTGATGCGGCAGGTGCTGGAGTAAGATTCCGGCAGGATGAAGGTGACCGCCGTGGCGATGATGGCGGTGATGAGAAAAACCGTGATAATGATCGCCTTGCGGATGCGGATCACGCGCCAGTAATCAAGAAAGTGCAGCTTGGCCTCGGGCGGCGCAGAATTTTTAAGTGGATCCATAAAAAAATAATGGGAGCCTTGTCGCAGACTCGGCTCCCGGATTGGTGTTCAAACTGGATGGTGAGCCATGCTTAATAATTCGCACCCAAGCCAAGATAGACCACATTGCGGCTGTTGCCGCGGCCGTTGATGTCGGAGAACAATTCGGAAAAATTGTAGCCGGCATTGGCGGAGAAGTGCTGGTTGATCCAGTAGTTTAAATTGATGCCCGCATTGATACTATTGTCGCCGGTGCCGCTATACGCGCCTTCCTTGTAAGAAGAGTATTGATACTGGCTGGTCAGTGAGCCGGACAACTTCGGCGTGAACTGATGGTTGACGTCCATGTAAAACACCGAACTTTCTTGATAGGCTGTCAAACGACCATTGGTGCCGGGTGCCACCACGTCCGTGGCGTTCTGATCCTGTGTAAAGCCCGCCTGCACATAGCTACCGGCAGTGTAGGTGTATGTCAGATTGATGTCGGCATAAGGCGCAAGCGAAGTATAGGGAGAATCAGTATTATAAATATCCGTTAAAGATGCCCCAACCCGCGCCGTGCCGCTCAAATTCGGGCTGAATTGCTCGCTCAAACCCACATAGCCGTAATGGGTGCGGGAATTGCGGGCGCTGCTATATTGGTCGGGCGAGGTAGATATTAAGCTGTCGCCAAGGTATTGCACCCAGCTGTAATTATATCCAATGAACCCCATCGTTTCCGGCTGGAAATGCCATTGAAAATCGATGCCGACGTTTTGCTCAATCCGGTTAAGCAACGCGGCATTGTTGGGGTTGCTGGCAGAATTTGTCCCAGAATCGCTGTATTCAATGTAATTGACGCTGTAATGCGTGGCTGTGCTGAACTGGCGGGTCCATTCCGCATTGAGTGTGACCGCGGCATGGTTGTTAAGGTTGTTACCATTTACACGCACTTGCGAGCCGCCTTGAAATAGGGCGGGATCTTGAGCGATGACCAGCGAATCTGTGACGTTCAGCTTGAAGCGTTCGTTGAAAGCGTGATCCAGCCAGAGATCGCCCTGATGCGTGTAATCCAGCGGATTGAGTCCATTATCGGCGCGCTGGATGTAATAATACATTCCAAACGTGTAGCGCACACCGAGGTCAGTTTGCTGGTAAGACTCGTTGACTGAAACGGACGGACTTACTTCAAAACCAAAACTTCCCTGTTTGTTGTGAGCCACCGCGTAGTTGTCATCATAGAAACCGCGCAAGTTGGCCGCCACATTCCAAATCTTTGGTGAAGGCCCGGCCTCCATGCTCTGGGCAAATGCAGATGGCAAACCGGCAGCTCCGGCTGCTGCCAGCCCGACAGATACAACAATTCGTTTCATTATTACTACGCTTGCGGTTTTGACCGGAGACACTTCTTGCTGTTCAAAAAATTTACAACGGCCGATTACCTTTGAAATTTATCAGTCTGGCAACAGTCCCGTCAAAACAATTTTCCAATAATTATTCACCAGCCAATCGCGATAAATTTGTGAGTTTGACACAATTATGCCTTATGTTTGTCACGCTTTCGTTGCAATTCAACTTTCAGCTTGGCGCGCGACCAGGTGTTCATCACGTCGGTTTTTCCCAGCCAGCCCTTGCGCGCCACGCCCGCGCCCAGACGCAGAAAACCTGCGTGCTCGTTCCGGTGCGCGTCTGGATTGATGACACATTTAACGACCATCTTGGTCGCATATTGCCAGTGACGCCAATCCATGTCAAGGCGATACGGATTGCAGTTCAGCTCGATCCACGTTCCCGTCGCCGCGCACGCATCAATCACCGCATGAACATTGACCGGATACGGCTCGCGCTCCAGAAGTAACCGTCCGGTTAAATGTCCGAGCATATGCACAAAAGGATTTTCCGCCGCGCGAATCAGCCGTTTCGTATTTTCCGCCTCGCTGCTGCTGGGAACGTGCAGGCTCGCGACCACCACATCCAATTCTGCCAAAATGTCGTCATCAAAATCCAGACGGTCTTTCAAAATATCCACCTCGCTGCCCGTCAACAAACGGAACGCACTGCCGCGTGCCGCGATTTTTTCATTCAACTTTTTGATTTCAGAAATCTGATCGCGCAGCCGTTTCGCGTCCAAGCCGTTAGCCTGAAATGAAGCCTTCGAGTGATCCGTGATCGCCCAGTATTCCAACCCCAACTCCTCCATATAATCTGCGATTTCTTCCAAAGTATTTTTGCCGTCACTCCAGTTCGAGTGATTGTGCAGTGCGCCTTTCAAGTCCGACCATTCGACCAGCTTTGGCAGGTCATTTTTCTCCGCCGCCAAAAACTCGCCGTGATCTTCGCGCAATTCCGGCGGCACAAAAACCAGATCCAATTTTTCAAAAATTTCGTCCTCGGTTTTGCACGGCACGAGCAGTTTTGCGTCGCGCGTTTCTTCCTTCGATTTGAACAGGCCGTACTCATTCAGCCGCAAGCCACGCTGGATGGCGCGCTGACGCATGACGATGTTGTGCTCCTTGCTGCCGGTGAAATACGCGAGCGCAAACGGGAATTCCGCGTCGCTCACCACGCGCAGATCGCATTGAATTCCGCCTTCCAAAATCACGCTCGCCTTCGTTTCGCCCTGCGCCAAAATTTTCACGATGCCCGGCTGCGATATAAAAAATTCAATCACCCCCGCCGCCCTTTTCGACGACGCAAGCAAATCGATGTCGCCAATGACTTCCTTGAACCGCCGCAAACTGCCCGCCGTGCCGCAACGGATTACGTCCGGGTGCGACCGCAGATTTTCTAGTAACGGCTCCGCCGCCAGCCACGCGTCGCTTAACAAATGCTTGCTCGCGTAGGTGCGCTTGCGCGCGATGCCCTCCAAAATGTTCGCCTGCGTTTTTTCGCCGAAGCCATCGAGTTGCGCCACTTTGCCGGCCTTGCAAGCCGCTTCCAGTTTTTCAATCGAATCCACGCCGAGATTTTTATTCAGTGCCTGAATTTTTTTGGGGCCGAGGCCGGAAATTTCCAGCATCGCGATCAGTCCCGGCGGAATCGAAGCCTTCAACTCGTCGTAGTATTTTAATTTTCCAGTCTCGACGAGTTCGGTGATTTTTTGTTCCAGTGCCGCGCCGATGCCCTTGATTTCGCCCAGCCGTTTTTCTGCGACGAGTTTGTCGAGTGGCTCGCTCAAGCCTTCAATCGTCCGCGCGCCGTTCGCGTAGGCGCGCGTCTTGAACGGATTTTCGCCTTTCAATTCCAGCAGCGTTCCAATCTCCACAAAAATCTCGGCAACTTTGTTTTTGTCCATACGCTCAATATAAGTTCACGCTTCAGAGTTCAAAGTTCAAAGTTGTTTCAACTGCTCGCAATCTCAATCATAATCCGAATCTTAATCGTCCCGACATTTGGGATTACGATTGAGATTAGGATTATGATTACGAGAACAATTGCGCCCGTCGCGCTCACCATCGCCGGTTCCGACAGCGGCGGCGGCGCGGGCATCCAGGCTGATTTGAAAACTTTTGCCGCGCTCGGCGTCCACGGCGCCAGCGCAATTGCGTGTCTCACCGCGCAAAATCCCAAACGTGTTCTCGCCGTCGAACCGTGTTCGCCCAAAATGCTGCGGCAGCAAATCGAAGCTGTCTTTGAAGAACTGAATCCGGCGGCGGTAAAAACGGGAATGTTATTTTCCGCACAAAACATTTCCGTAGTCGCCAAGTTTTTTAACAATTCAAAATTCAAAATTCAAAATTCAAAACTGATTGTTGATCCCGTTCTAATTTCCACAAGCGGCGCAAAATTATTGCAGCCAGCCGCGCTAAAAGTTTTGACGGAAAAACTGCTGCCGCTCGCCGCGCTCATCACACCCAATTTGGACGAGGCGAAAATTCTGGCGGAACAAGAAATCTTATCGCCGGAAGATTTGCGTTCCGCCGCGCGGAAAATCCATGCGCGCTTCGGCTGCGCGGTTTTGGTGAAAGGTGGCCACTTAACGAATTCTATTGTGGCCATTGATGTTTTTTATGACGGCGAAACGGAGTTACTGTTGTCAGCGCCGTTCGTGAAAGGCGTTTCGACGCACGGAACCGGCTGCACATATTCCGCCGCCATCTGTGCCGCGCTGGCGCTCGGACACAATTTACCGCACGCGGTGGAAATCGGGAAAAATTTCATCACGGCGGCGATTGCCGATAGCTACCGCGTTGGAAATTATTTCGCGCTCGGCCAACTCAAAAATTTGGCGAGCACAGGCGGAAAAATTGCGCCGCATTCGTCATCGTCGCCGTCAAAATGTTGGTGCTGCCCGTAATCGTGGCGGAAATATTATTGGTGCTCCACGTCGGCACGGATAGGTTCGTCGTCGCTTCCAAGCAAAATCCCGCCGGATATACCGGCCACGTCAAAACGGCGTTTGTGCCCACGCTTGCGAGATTTAACTTTACCGGCGCAAAGGCAAACGCCAGCGCATAAGTCTCGTTGTCGCTCACGACGTTCGTCCCCCCGTTTTTCAAAACCTGCAAGTCATAAATGCCGGCGGGAAGCTGCGGGAGAAAGATATGTTCGACATTATCCACGCGACTGGTGCTGCACGCGACGAGGTTACTGTTCGCGGCGTTGAACAAAAACAGGTCGAGGTCGTTGATGTTCGTTTCGCCGAACTGCCGGTTCCAGACGAGCGTGGCCGTGGCCAGACCATTGGTGGCATTGAAGAAATAGTGATTCACCGCATCGTTGGTCGCGGTGCTGGAAATATTTTCAAAATCCCAGCCGCTTGGTGCCGTAATAAAACTTGTGGCTGCGACCGGCAGATGCGCCGCATCAATGGAAATTAAATTGGTCGCGCTGGAATCATTTTTTCCACCGGCAAGCTGCTCATAGGAATTGAAAACATTCAGCACGCCCGCGCCGTAGCGCGCGTCGAGCGGCGAGGAATTTGAATTCGTCCAGTCCGCTGGCTTCACCGCGCCATTTAGCAGCAGGGCTTTGATCGTGCGCATATCGAAGGCGGAATTAGTGTCGCTGCCGCCGTCGCCGCGCAAGGCCGCCTGCATCAGCAACGCCGCCGCGCCGGAAACCTGTGGCGTGGAAAAACTCGTCGCGCCGGCGGGCGCGGTGATGTCCGGCTTGCAGCGGCCGTTGTCAATCGTCGGGCCAAAGCTCGAACTGCCGCCGTAAGCGGCAACGCAAATACAATTATAACTTGTGCCGGGCGCACAAACGCTGCCGCCATTGTTGGCGGCGGAAACAAAGAGCGTTGGATACATTTCCGAATAATCGTCATAGGCAGAATCCGCGCCTTGCTGGTCGCTAGCGGAAAGCGCGCCGAAGGTAAAACTTTGGTTGACCACGGCGGCGGTGGGCATCGAGGTAAGATTGAAAATGTAGTTGGTGATGAAAAAATTCGCCTCGTAGTTGTCCACATGTGCAATGTTGGTGGCGGTGCCAGACAGACCGTAAAAATTATTTCCCACGGCTTCGGCGTGCCAGGAATTTGTCCCCAAAACATTCGGGAAAAAATTGGTGAGGCCGTCGGCGGAATAGTAATCGAACAAGCTGACGGACTTGCCGACGTTGGCGGCGTAAATCTCCCATTTATTGGGATCGTTATCCGCACCTGCTTCCGGCTGTGCCACGCGGATGCCGGAGCCGTCCAGATTCGTCGTCTGTGTTCGCAACAAAGTGACGCCGATCTGGTCGAGCGATTGCGAGTATGTTGAAAAAATAAAACCTGTCGTCAGCACGACGGCGAGAACAGCATGGCAAATCAATCGTTTCATCAAAGCTTCTGATCAGGTTCGCAAAAAATAATCCATTCCGCCGCAAAAATCCAACTCGCATCGCGCAAAGCGCATTTCAATTTTCCGAGCGCCAGTCTAAACTTTACGCGTGACCGAAACGCTAGTCGTCAACGAAATCTATCTGAGCCTGCAAGGCGAAAGCACCTTCGCTGGGCTGCCGTGTATTTTCATCCGGCTCACGGCTTGCGATCTGCGCTGCTCTTATTGCGACACGGCCTACGCTTTTACCGAAGGCAAAAAAAAATCGCTCGCGGAAATTTTGGAAAAAGTCCGTGAACTCGCCGCGCCGCTTGCCAATTCGAAGTTAGAAATTGAAAATTCAAAACTACCGCTCGTCGAGCTGACCGGTGGCGAGCCGCTGCTACAAAAAAATTCTTGGCCGCTGATGCAACAACTTTGCGACGACGGCTTCACCGTTTTGATCGAGACGAGCGGCGCGCATGACGTTTCTAAAATTGATTCGCGTGTGCATCGCATCATGGATTTGAAATGTCCGTCCAGTGGCGAAGTGGAACGAAATCTTTTTTCCAATATTGCCTATTTACGTCCGACCGATGAAATCAAGTTCGTCATCGGCACGGTGGAAGATTACGAATGGGCGAAGCAGCAAATCGCCGCGCACAAACTGGATTCGATTTGTCCGCTGCTGTTTTCGTGGGTGCATCCGCTCGCGCCCGCGCAGCAAAATAAAGTTCTTAAAAAAGTTCCCGCCGGACTGACGCCCATTTCGCGGAAAGATTTGGCGGAAAAAATAATTGCCGACGCACTGCCGGTGCGGTTTCAAATCCAGCAGCACAAAATCATCTGGCCGCCGGAACAGCGCGGCGTTTGACGCATGGACACTAGCGATTATGCGATTGACGTGCGCGGCGTCACGAAAAAATTCGGGACGCGCACGGTTGTCAATGACATCGCGATGCAAGTTCGTCCCGGCGAGATTTACGGTTTTCTCGGCCCGAACGGCAGCGGCAAGACGACTTTTTTGCGAATGCTCTGTGGTTTGCTCACGCCGGATGGCGGCGAGGGAAAATGTCTTGGCCTGGATTTTCGCAGCGAGTCCGCCGAGATCAAAAAACGCGTCGGCTACATGACGCAAAAATTTTCGTTCTATGAAGATTTGAGCATCGAGGAGAATCTGGATTTCATCGCGCGGCTTTACGGGATGTCGCAACGCAAAGTTGCCGTGCAAAAAAGTTTGGAACGGCTCGGCATGGTTGAGCGACGCAAGCAGCTTGCCGGAACCCTTTCCGGCGGCTGGAAACAGCGGCTCGCACTCGCGGCCTGTTTGATTCACGAGCCAAAATTACTGCTGCTCGACGAACCGACGGCGGGCGTGGACCCGAAGGCGCGGCGCGATTTTTGGGAGGAGATTCACAAGCTCGCGGCGGACGGACTGACATTTCTCATCACGACGCATTACATGGACGAGGCGTCACGCTGCAACCGGCTCGCTTACATCGCCTATGGAAATCTGCTCGCGCGCGGCACGGTGGATGAGGTCATCAAAGCCGGCGGGCTGACGACGTGGGAAATTTCCGGCGGAAATCTGGCGGCGCTCGCGGAAAAAATCCGTGGGTTGCCGGGTGTGGAACAGGTCGTCGCGTTTGGAACGACCTTGCACGTCAGCGGGCGCGACGCGGAAAAATTAAACGCCAGCGTGTCGCCATTGATCTCCGGCGCGCAACGCTGGACAAAAATTGAATCGGGCCTGGAAGATGTTTTCATCAGCCTGATGGAAACGGCGAAGGATAATTTTTCATGAGGTTCAATTTCCAGCGCTTTTGGGCGATTGTCGTGAAGGAGTTCATCCAGATGCGGCGCGACCGGCTGACGTTCGGCATGATGATCGGCGTGCCAATGATCCAGTTGATTTTGTTCGGCTACGCGATCAACTCGAATCCGAAACATCTGCCGACGGCGGTTTATGCGGCAGACAACAGTGTGTTTTCGCGTTCGTTCATCTGGGGTTTGCGCAACAGCAGCTATTTTGACCTCGTGCACGAGGCGCACAGTCCGGCGGAAATAAATAATTTGCTCGCCGAGAACAAAGTGCAGTTCGCCGTGACCATCCCGGTGGATTTTTCGCGGAAGCTTTTACGCGGCGAACAGCCGGATTTGCTTTTGGAAGCCGACGCGACGGATCCGTCGGCCGTCGGTTTTGCGCAGGCGGCGGTGAGCGGTCTCGCCACGACCGTCCTGAACCACGATCTCACGGGGCCGCTGGCGAAATTGCAGGCGACCGCGCCACCGTTCAACGTCGTCTCGCACCAGCATTACAATCCCGAAAGCATCAGCCAATACAACATCGTTCCCGGATTGATGGGCGTGATGCTCACGATGACGATGATTATGATCACCGGCCTCGCGATCACGCGCGAACGCGAGCGCGGGACGATGGAAAATCTTTTGTCCACGCCGGTGCATCCGGGCGAAGTCATCGTCGGAAAAATCGTGCCGTACATCATGGTCGGCTATGTGCAGGTGATTCTGGTTTTGCTGGCGGCGAAATTTCTATTCAACGTGCCGATGCTCGGCAGCGTGCCATTGCTATTTTTGCTCGTGCTACTGTTCATCGTGGCGAATCTCGCGGTGGGCATCACTTTTTCCACGATTGCCAAAAATCAGTTGCAGGCGGTTCAGATGGCGTTCTTCTTTTTTCTGCCGTCGCTGCTGCTATCGGGCTATATGTTTCCGTTTCGCGGAATGCCGGGCTGGGCGCAAAACCTCGGCGAATGCCTGCCGCTCACACATTTTCTGCGCGTCGTGCGCGGGATTTTGCTGAAGGGGAACGGCCTTGCGGAAACCTTGCCGGACTTATGGCCGATCGCGTTGTTCCTGACCGTGGTGCTGGCCATTGGCATCAAGCGCTACCGGCAGACACTGGATTGAATTGCGGCAGACTGGCGTGTGAAACAATCTTTTTGTTCGCAAACCAAAAGCGAAACATTAAATTAAAACCATGAGCGTCGAGCAAATTGAACAATCCCTGGTCGCATGGACTTGATGCATCTGGACTCGAACCAGCTCTGGGCATCGGTGCTCTGGGGTGGTATAGGCGGCGGCTATTCGATTTACGGCTGGCGCCAGAAATCCGCGATTCCCTTTGCCGGCGGCGCGGCGATGACGGCGGTGTCGTTTTTTTTGCCGGCGCTGTGGATGTCAGTTGCGAGCGTGGCAATCATGTTCGCCGTGTGGTGGCTGTGCAAGCGGGGTTATTGAAATTAAAAAACCGGAAACCACGAACGGCTTCCGGTTTTTTAATTTTTTGCGGCGCGACCGTTTTTTAGAACGACCAGTTGACGATGGGGAAACCGGTGGCGAGCTTGTCGGGAAATTTATTGAACCACGGGTTGTTTCGCGCGACGTTGATTAAGCCAAGCTGAACCCCGCGCAGATTTTCCGAGTAGTTCACCAAACCCCACTGGAGGCCGTGAAATTCATTGGCGACATTGACGATACCGCTTTGCCAGCCGACGAATTTTTCGTTGCTGACGTTGACCATCGCCCACGCGACGCCGGTGTAAGTGTCGTCGTAATTGGCGAAGAACGACCAGGTGAAACCCTGGCTGACGCCGGTGCTGCCATTGACAAAGCCCAAGGCAAAAGCGCTCTGCGGATTTTCGCCCCAGATGCTCAGGCAGATGCCGCTGATTTCGGTGGTCTTGTCGTGGATCGCAATGTCGGGAGTCAGCGAAGCCTGAAAAAAAGGCGCGTCGGCTGCTTTGGCGCTGGCGATGCTGGCGGTCAAGGTCGTGAGGAGGATTAATTTTTTCATTTTCTTGTGATGCCACTCTATCCGATTCCATTTTTTGAACAATGGGGTGAACACCTTATACCGGTTCAATCCGCAAATGCCGCGCATTTCGTCAAAAAGAAAACCGGAAGCCAGTCGCCCGGCTTCCGGTTTGTAATTTTAATTAGGCTTATTTGCTCTTCTTCAGCGCACTCAAGCCCGCATAAACCGCGTTTTTGCCGAGCAACTGCTCGATGCGCAGAAGCTGGTTGTATTTCGCCAGACGATCCGAGCGGCTCAAGGAACCGGTTTTAATCTGGCCGCAATTTGTCGCCACCGCGATGTCCGCGATGGTCGCGTCTTCGGTTTCGCCGGAGCGATGCGAGAGGACTGCGGTGTAAGCGTGGAATTGCGCTAGTTGCACCGCGTCGAGTGTCTCGGTGAGCGAACCAATTTGATTTACTTTGACCAAAATGGAATTCGCCGTGCCGGTATCAATGCCTTTTTGCAGGAACTTGACGTTCGTCACAAACAAATCATCGCCGACGAGTTGAACTTTGTCGCCGATTTTATCGGTGAGTTCCTTCCAATGTTTCCAGTCGCCTTCCGCACAACCGTCTTCGATGGACACAATCGGATATTTCGCGACGAGCTTCGCATAAAAATCCACAAGCTCCGCGCCGGTCACAGTCTTGCCGGTGGATTTCTTAAAGGTGTAAGTGCCGTCGTGGTTGTAAAATTCTGACGCGGCCACGTCGAGCGCTAGGTTGACCTGCTTGCCCGCTTTGTAGCCCGCATTTTTCACGGCTTCGAGAATGGATTCGATCGCGTCCTCCACGCTATTCAACTTCGGCGCGAAACCACCTTCGTCACCAACGGCCGTGGACAAACCGCGCTTTTTCAAAACGGATTTCAGCGCGTGAAAAATTTCCGTGATGGCCTGCAAACCTTCGCTGAACGTGTCGAAGCCGTGCGGCTGGATCATGAATTCCTGAAAATCAATCGGCGCGTCCGAATGCGCGCCGCCGTTGATGACGTTGGCCATCGGCACGGGGAGAACTTTCGCGTTCGGGCCGCCGAGGTATTTGAACAACGGCTGGTTCAACGCCGTCGCTGCCGCTTTGGCGTTCGCGAGCGAGACTGCGAGAATCGCATTCGCGCCGAGCTTTGATTTTGTTTCCGTGCCATCGAGCTTGAGCATCGTGGCATCCACGGTGAGCTGGTCGAGCGCATCAACGCCGATGAGCGCTGATTTGATTTTGGTATTGGCGTTGGCGACAGCCTTGAGCACGCCCTTGCCGAGATAGCGGCTCTTGTCGCCGTCGCGGAGTTCGATGGCTTCGTGTTCGCCGGTGCTCGCGCCACTGGGAACCGCCGCGCGACCCGCCGCGCCGCATTCGAGCGTCACATCTACTTCCACCGTCGGATTTCCGCGCGAGTCAAGGACTTCGCGCGCCTCAATGTTCTGGATTTTTGTCATGATGAAATTTATTTGCTTCCTTGTTTAATGCCGCAACCGCATCCAATGATAAAAGCCCTGCGCCGCGAGTCAAGAAAGGCGTTGCACTACCACCGTTTTGAAATTGACCCGTCGCTGTTTCGTGTTACAATATTTGTATGACAGAGACGCTGACCATTCGCCTGCCCAAATCGCTTGCGCGGGATTTCCGCGCCAAGACGCGCGCCGCCAAGACCAATCCCACCGAAGTTTTGCGCCAGGCGGCGGCCAATTACGTCCGCAACGACCCGTCCGCGCGCAACGCCATCGTGGAACACATTCGCGCCCGCGCCGGAACGTGGGACGGCGACATCTCCGGCGAAGAATTATTGCGGAGGACGCGTCCGTGATTTTGGTGGACACCTCGGTCATCGTCGCGTGGCTGGACAAAAATCATCCGCAACATTCCGTGTGCGCAAAGACGATTGAACAATGGGCGCAACGCGACCGGCTGGCGGTCAGTTCCGTGACTTACGGCGAACTCGCGGCGGGTGGGCGCACGCGCGAGGCGGTGGAAGAAGATTTGCGCGACTTTGAAAAACTTCCGCTGGACACGGACGCCACCTGGCGCGCGGGCATGGCCTTCCGCCAGTATCGCCGCAAGGATTCCGACGACCCGGTGCTGCCGGATTTTTTCATCCGCGCGCAGGCGGCGGTGCTGAACCTGCCGCACCTGACGAATGACCGCCGCCGGACAAAAACTTTTCCCGACGTGGATTTTGAATTTGTTTGAAGCGGCAGTTTTTGCGGGTGAAAAATTAAATGGCAACCGCGAAATAGGTCAAATACGCGAACGAATTTTTTTGCGTGGTTCGTGTGTTTCGCGGTTAAGTTTTTTACGATAAAATTCCTTTTTCCTTGAGCCAAACCGCCAGCCATCCAATCGCGAACATCAATAATAGAAAAACAATCAAACCGATTATATTTGCGCGTTTGAAGCGTGAAATTCTTTTTTGCCCATCTTCTTCCATTTGCCGCCGTTCGGCATCAGTTCTTTTTGCGTTCATTTCTGTTGCTTGTTTTAATATGGCTTCATTCAAAGAAGGAATCATTTGAACTGTCATTTTAGAACTGCTGGTTTTAATTATTAATTGGTATGGTGAAATCTTAATTTTAATTTCAATGATGTCAGCGATTCGCATCTGATTTTTTATACGTCCGCCACGTCTCTCAATTATTTCGTCGCCGGTTAATTCATATTCAAGTGCTCGCGTCTTCCAAAGATGAATGCCTCCAATAAATGTCCCGAAAGCGAAAGCTAGGACAATTAAATGACCTTTATCTAAAACTGCCGGCCACCACGCAAAAAAAAACAGCCAGCCAAAATAGTGGAAAGAACACTCCCAAAAGAAATATAAGAAGCCATTCGCCCTGCCGCTGTGATTTTGAACTCGGGAAACGCCCACGAACATTGCGAAGTATTTCTAAATCGTCTGGAAGCGTAGCTTTCATCTCTCGTGAAATTAAACTTTCACTTTCACCGCGTCCAGATTGATTTGAATTCACATCGCCGCGCACGTTTTGAAAATTTATTCGCTTGCCGCAAATAATTTTCGCATCATCGGCGTGATGAAATCCATGACGGGTTACGGTCGCGGCGAATGCGCGCAGGACGGCTTCAAGGTCACGGTCGAGCTCAGCTCGGTCAACCGCAAGCAGGCCGAGGTCTCGGTCACGCTCCCGCGCGAAATGGAACTGCTCGAAACGCAAATCCGCGACGCCATCAATCGTCACATCGCGCGCGGCCGCGTCAACGCCCGCGTCTCGCTCCATGCCGCCGAGGGCAAGGAATCCGCGCGCAAACACATCAACCACGCGCTCGCCAAAGATTACGCCGCCGAGTTCGCGCGGCTGGCCAAGCAGTTGAAAATTTCCGGCGAGGTGACGCTCGACCAGTTGCTGCGCGCGCCGGGCGTTTTCCAGACGGACGAACAACTCGCGGAATCGGAAGATTTGTGGCCGGCGGTGGAAAAAGCCTTGAACCAGGCGCTCGCCGCGCTGGTGAAAATGCGTGAACGCGAAGGCGCGCATCTGGCGAAAGATTTATCCGCGCGCACTGGCGTGATGAGCGCCGCCGTCGGCAAAATCCAGAAGCAAGCGCCGGTGACGGCGGAAAATTACCGGCAGAATTTATTGGAACGCATCAAGAGCGCGGGCATTGAAAACATTGCGCCGGATGACGAGCGGTTATTGAAGGAAATTGTTTTGTTCGCCGACCGTTCGGACATTTCGGAGGAACTGACGCGGCTGCAAAGTCATTTCCAACAGTTCGCGGACTGCTGCAAATCGAAGGAGCCGGTCGGACGCACGCTGGATTTTCTCGCGCAGGAAATGAATCGCGAAATCAACACCATCGGCTCAAAGGCGAATGACGCGGTCATCTCGCGCGAAGTCGTGACACTAAAGGCGGAACTGGAAAAATTCCGCGAGCAGGCGATGAACGTCGAATGATGAAAAGTCCAACGTCCAAAGTCCAACGTCCAAAGTCGGTGCGCGCGCCGGAAAAAAAATCCGCGCCTCCGCTGCTCATCTTGATTTCCGCGCCGTCGGGCGCAGGCAAGACGACGCTCTGTGATCTGCTGCTGGCATCGCAGCCGAATCTCACGCGCGCCATCACCTGCACGACGCGCGCGCCGCGCCCCGGCGAAAAGGACGGCGTGGATTATCATTTTTTCACGGCGGAAGAATTTTTGAAACGGCTGCACGCGGGAAATTTTCTGGAGCACGCGACGGTTTACGGCAACAGCTACGGCATTCTGAAATCGGAGTTGCTCGGCAAATTGCGCGCGGGCAAAGACGTTTTGCTGAACGTGGATGTGCAAGGCGCGGCGACGATCCGCGAGCAGGCGGCAACGGAACCAGAATTGAAGCGCGCGCTCATCACGATTTTCCTCACGCCGCCGTCGGTGGTGGTGCTGGAAGAGCGTTTGAAAAAACGCGGTGCGGACGCAGAAGCGGTGATTCAAAAACGGCTCGCCGTGGCGCGACAGGAAATCGCGCAATGGAAAAATTTTGACTACCTGCTCATCAGCGGCAGCAAGCAGGAAGATTTGCGGCGGACGCTGGCAATCATCGAATCGGAAAAGATGCGCTCGGCGCGGTCGCAACCGCCGGAGATTTGAATTATTATCGGGTTGAATCGGTCATCGCGTAAAAGCGTAAAACGATTTAACATTTCAGCGATTCAACACATTTTATGAGCAGAGCGAATAAAATAGTTTTGGGCGTGACGGGTTCCATCGCCGCGCATAAGGCGGCTGATCTGGCGTCGCTGCTCACGAAAGCCAAATGCGACGTGCGCGTGGTGATGACGGCGGATGCGCAGCATTTCATCACACCGCTGCCGTTCAAGACGCTAACGCGCAATCCGGTCATCACCAATCTTTACGACGAGGAAAATGGCTGGCAACCGATGCACATTCAACTCGCGGATGAAGCGGATTTATTTTTGATCGCACCGGCGACGGCGAACGTGATCGCGAAACTAGCCAATGGCATGGCGGATGACGCGTTGAGCTGCATCGCGCTGGCCTTGAATCGCAAGGCGAAAATTCTGATCGCGCCGGCAATGAACGGGAAGATGTGGCAGCACGCGGCGACGCAGGCGAACGTAAAAATTCTGAAGGCGCGCGGCGCGGAATTCATTGGGCCGGACGAAGGAATGTTGTCGTGCGGTTACGAAGGCGTCGGGCGTTTGTGGCCGGTGGAGAAAATTTCGGAACAGGCGTTGAAATTGCTTCGTTGAGATTTCATGAACTTGAGCCGCGAGCCTTTACTAAAGCGCCTGCCGGCCTTGTTTGAGATTCCCACGCCGGACGCGGCGCGCGCGCGGCGGCGCATCGAGGTGATGGAGCGCAACTTGATGCTGCCGGTGAAACTCTTTTTTGTCGGGATGATTTATTATTCCTTTGATTACTCGCCGTGGGTCGGGCAGATCTCCAGCGCGCTGGACGTGACGGTCGTGACGGTGGAGTTGATCTTCTGGTTTTATATCCTGATCAGCGTGTTGCTGGCGGTGCCGCTGTTTGCGGCCGACCGGTTGCCGCTGGCGTTGCTACAATGGATCGTGGTCACGACGGCGCTGGTGGACGGCCTTGTGCTGGCAGCGATGACGCTGATCACGGGCGGGATGGACAGTGTATTGTTCTGGCTGTTTCTGGGCTTGATTTTGCGGAATGCGGTGAGCGTGCCGCCGGGGTTCTCGCAGATTTTTTTGAACTTCGCAACCAGCCTCTGCTATGCACTCGTGGTTTTCATGGATGTGCGGATAACTGCGAACTTGGATGAAACCACCAGCCGGGCGCTGGATCTTTCGGCGCACGATGTCATCGGCGAGCCGTTTGTGCTGCGGATGCTCGTGCTGTGGCTGACGACGATTACCTGCTACGGCGTGCAGGCGTTTCTGGAGCGGCAGCGGCTGGCCGAGGAGGAGATGGTTGAATTTGCGGCGAGAGAGAATCAACTGCAATCAGCCGGTCGGTTGGCGGCGGAGTTTGCGCACCAGATCAAGAATCCGCTGGCAGTAATCAACAACGCCGCCTACTCGCTCCGGCGCGCGCTGGGTGGTGCCGACATCGCTGCCGGACAGCAGATCGAAATCATTCAGGAAGAAGTCGCGAGGGCCGACCGGGTGATCACACAGGTTATGGGTTACGCGCAGTTGAGCGAGGGGCGCGTGGAGAAACTGGATGTCATCGAGAAAATTAACCAGTCGGTTGAACTGGTGTTTCCCGCCGCCGTGCCGACGGGAATCAAGGTGACAAAAAAATTCGCCGAGCATTTCCCGCCGCTGTTGATGCAGCGCGCGCATCTTTCGGAAATCTTGGTGAACCTGCTGCAGAACGCCCGCGATGCGCTCGGTGCGCAGGGGAATATTTTAATCGAGGCAGTTGTGCGGCGGGATCATGCGATCGAGATTTCCGTGGCGGACGACGGTCCGGGCATCGCGCCGGACAAGCTGGAGCGAATTTTTGAGGCGTATTTCACCACCAAGGAAAAAGGCACCGGCCTCGGCTTGGCCATCGTGAGACACAATGCGGAACTTTACGGCGGCAGTGTGCGCGTGGATTCCGCGCTTGGACAGGGAGCCAAATTTACGGTAGTCTTCCCGGCCAAAGCGTTGCCAAAACCGTTTTCAAAATGAACCTGCCGCTGCCACCCGTGCTGGTCGTGGACGACGAGAAAAATATGCGTCGTTCCCTCCAGACCATGCTCGCCGATGAAGGCTACGCCGTGCGCACCGCCGAGTCGGCGGAAGAAGCGCTGGGACTGCTCGCGCAGGAAAATTTCTTCATGGTCGTCACCGATGCGCGGCTGGGTGGCATGAACGGCTATGATTTTCTCAAAACAATTCACAATCAGTGGCCGGAACTGCCGTCGCTGATGATCACCGCCTACGCCACGCCCAAACTCGCGGTCGAGGCCATCAAGGCCGGCGCGATGGATTATCTGTCCAAGCCGTTCGCGCCGGAAGAACTGTTCCATGCCGTCGCCCGTTGCGCGGAACGTCACCGGTTGCTTGCGGAAAATGCCGCGCTGCGCTCGCGCACCGGTGAGTCGTTTGGCCTGGAGCAAATCGTCGGCGAGTCACCGAAGATGCGCGAGCTGCGGCAGCTCATCCGCACGGTGGCCGCGACGGATGCGCGCGTGCTGGTGCTGGGCGAGAGCGGCACGGGCAAGGAACTCGTCGCCGGCGCGTTGCACGTTTTAAGCAAGCGTCGGAATGAGCATTACGTCCGCATCAACTGCGCGGCGATTCCCGAACAACTGCTGGAAAGCGAATTGTTCGGCCACGAAAAAGGCGCGTTCACCGGCGCGTTGAAACAAAAACTTGGCCGCGTCGAGGAAGCGGACGGCGGCACGATTTTTCTCGATGAGATCGCCGACATGGGCCGACCGCTGCAGGCAAAACTGCTGCGGTTTCTGGAAGACGGCACGTTCACGCGCGTCGGCGGCACGGAGGAATTGCGCGTTAATGTCCGGCTCGTCGCCGCGACCAACCGCGACATCGTGCAGGCGATCGCCGCCGGTGATTTTCGCGAAGATTTGTTCCACCGCTTGAACGTCGTGCAGTTCCACCTGCCGTCCTTACGCGAGCGTGGTGACGATGTGCGATTGCTGGCAGAACATTTTCTGAAAATTTTCCGCGCGGTTCTGAACAAGAACATCACCGCTTTCACGCCCGCCGCGCACCAAAAAATGCTCGCGCACCGCTGGCCTGGCAATGTCCGCGAGCTGCGGAACGTGGTGGAACGCGCCTTGATTTTGGAGACCGGTCGGGAAGTCCAGCCGGCCAGCCTGCCGGATTTTTCGATCGAGGCGCGCTTGCAAAAGACCGGGCCGGCGGTGGCTGGGCCGGATGAATCCCTCGAGGCGGCGCTCGAACGGATAGAACGCGAACTGATCCAAGGCGCGCTTGAGCAAAATAATTTCAGCCTGACACGCGCCGCCGGACAGCTTAAGCTGACTAGACATTCCATGCGCTATCGGATGCAAAGACTGAACATGAAAACCGACACCGGTGATGCCGACTGATGAACAACCCCTTTGACTTGCCGACCAATAACGCCTCGTCTGACTGGCTGGTCTTTGTCGCCATTCTGCTGGCCGTTGGCATCGGCATCGCCTGCTTCGTCATCTGGCTTTTTGTGATCCGCAAGTCCGGCAAGAAACGCCGCAAGCATCATAAGCGCCGTCACAACCGCCAGCACAATCCCACGCTGGCCGAAACGGGCGGACTGCCGCCGGTGCGCGACCCCAACCAGCCGCCACGCGGCGTGTGACCATGCAGCACAGCCGCGCGCTCACCAAAAAAAGCGCCTCCAACCTCGCGCTTGCCTTCATCCTTTTGCCCCGCGAAAAACGCGATGCCATGTCCGCGCTTTACGCCTTCTGCCGCGCCGTGGACGACGTCGCCGATGAAGATTCCATTCCCGCCGAAAAGCGACGCGAACAACTTTCCGCGTGGCGGACCGACATCCGCCGCGCTTGTGAAAACCAAAAGCCGGAATTTGTCCTCAACCAGGAATTTCAGCCCGTCATCCAGAAATTTAATTTATCCTTCGCGCTGTTCGACGAACTCATCCAAGGCTGCGAAATGGATTTGGACACGCTGCGCTACGAAAATTACGAACAGCTTGAAGTCTACTGCTATCGCGTCGCGTCCGTCGTCGGACTGTTAAGTGTCGAAATTTTCGGCTGCAAAAATCCCGCGTGCCGCGACTACGCGATCTATCTCGGCAACGCACTACAACTCACCAATATTTTGCGCGACGTGAAAAACGACGCCGCGCGCGGCAGAATTTATCTCCCGCAAAGCGAACTAAAAAAATTCAACGTCAGCGAAGCAGAGATTCTGGGATCAAAATACTCGGATAATTATTGCCAGCTCGCCGCCAGCATCGCCGCCCGCGCCAAAAACTTTTACGCCCTTGCGCAAAAAAATTTGCCACCCGAAGACCGGCGCTCGCTGGTCGCCGCCGAACTCATGGGCAGCGTCTATTGGCAGTTGCTGCAAAAATTGGAGCGCGGCAAGTTCGACGTCTTCGGCCCGCAACCGCTCAAATTGAGCAAGCCGCGCAAGCTCGCGCTGATTTTCCAGTCGTGGCTGCGCTTCACGCTCGGCTCAACTTCGCCTAACTATGGCCAGCCCTGAAAAACGCCAGCTCATCGTCAATGCCGATGACTTTGGGCTTTCGTCTTCCGCCAATGCAGCCATCATCCGCGCGCATAGCGAAGGTATCTTGATGACCGCCAGCCTGATGGTCAACGAACCCGGCTTCGACGAAGCAGTCAAGCTCGCAAAAGAAAATCCCAAACTCGGCGTCGGTTTGCACCTGACTTTGCTGCAAGGCCATTCCGTGTTGCCACCGGAAAAAATCCCCGGCCTCGTGAACTCAAACGGCGAATTTTCCAAAAGTCCGGTCGGCGTGGGAATGAATTATTTCTTCAAACACAATTTGCGCGAACAACTCCGCGCCGAAATCCATGCGCAGTTTGAAAAATTCTATTCGACGGGTTTGCCGCTCGACCACGTCAACGGCCATTTGCATCTGCATTTGCATCCAACCATTTTCAAAATCCTGATGGAAGATTCAGAAAAGCTCCGCATCCGCCATTTGCGTCTGACACGTGATTGTTTTTCGCGCAGCCGGAAAATGTCGCGCGGTCATTGGCTTTACCGCGTCTCGCACGCCGCCATTTTTGAATTTTTGTCCAGCCGCGCGCGCAAAACGCTTGCACAAAAAAATATTCGCCACGCCCAGATCACCTTCGGCCTGTTGCAAGATTCACGCGTGGATGAAAATTACATTTTAAAATTGTTGCCCGAGCTGCCGCCGGGCGATTCCGAGCTTTACTCACATCCGTCGTTGGACAAATTTAAGCATGAGTTCGACGCCCTCGTCAGTCCGCGCGTGAAAGAACAAATAAAAAAACTCGGCATCGAACTCATTCGCTATCAAGATTTGTAAAATGTTAAAAGTGCTCTCGATTCTGCTGTTCGGCCTTGCCTGTGAATCCACCGGCGTCATCCTTCTGAAAAAAGGCATGATCCACATCGGCGACATGAACGGCTACACCGTTGCCGAAATTTTTCGTGTGTTCAAAGCCGGCGCCACCAGCCCGCAGATTTTGCTCGGCGTTTTTTTTGAGGCGGCGTTTTTTGGCTGCCTGCTGCTCCTGATGAACAAGAGCGACATCAGTTTTCTCTGGCCGTTGACCGCGCTGAGCTTTGTGTTCGCGACGTTCGCCGCGATGATTTTTCTGGGCGAAAGTGTTTCGTGGATCCGCTGGGTCGGCGTCGCGTTCATCATGCTCGGCGCGGCCTTCATCAGCTACAGCGAACACGCGAAGGCAAAACCCGCGCCGCCAGCCGCCGTGCAAAATCCCGTCACGGAAAAGTGATTTTGGCAAGAACTTCAGCCAATTGCTCGGCGGCGAACTTCGTCTTTTTCTGCAACTGCATCAACGCGGGAATTTTTGAGGGCGATTTGGCAATGGCCAGGAATAATTTTCCGAAATCCAGATTCTTGTCCGGCTTGGAAAGCACGTTGAAATCCAGCGGCAAATCTTCGTTGGCCGTGTCGGAAATCACGCGGACGATGGCGCAGGGAATGCAGCGCTCGCGGCAAATGGCGTGGATCGCCGCCGATTCCATCTCGACGGCATCCGCGCCGGTTTCGGCGCGCACTTTTTTCTTTTCGGCGACGGTCGTGGCGATGCGGTCGGCGCAGAGAATTTTTGCGGGCATCGCACCGCTGGTTGAAAGTTGAAAGTTGAAGGTTGAAGGTTGGGGAATTTCAAAAATTACGTCGCCAAGTTTCAAATCAGGATTCAGTCCGCCGGCGAAACCGCAGGTCAGCACGAGTTTTGGTGAATGCGTGGCGAGAAATTCGCGCAGGGATTTTTCGGCGTTCTGGCGGCCGATGCCGGTGAGCAAAATGGAAACGTCAGATTTTCCCGCCGCGATTTTCCGAAACGGCGCGGCTTCTTCTTTCAGAGCGAAGCAAATGAGCATAGATAAATTAAGTTAAATATCCGCTCACCGAATAATCTTTAGCGCACACAAATAATTTTACGAACAAATCGTCAATAAATGGTATCAATGAATCAGAACTATTTTTGGGAATGGAATAACAGGCGTAACCAGCAAAAAAACCAGCAAGCCGTTTTGGTTTATATTGAATTAACTTCCAATTCTTCGGCACAATAATTTGTTTTTTCGCAAGCAGATCTTCGAGAGAGTCTTTGAAAGGAAAACTGAAATTTAATTCAAGATAATTATTCAAATCATTTGCAACTTCAACCCAAGCTTCCTTTTTTGGTCCATCAAAATGAATCCCCCGTTCGCCGCCAGCATCAATCAGCTTATTTAACAAATACCGAAACAAATCCAAAGAAGTTGGAAATTCTTTCGTTTGATTACGAACGTGATTTGAACTTGTTACTCCGCCCAACATATTTATTTCATTCAATTACAATTATTTTATCCCCGCCAGCCGTTCCTTCCAGATTTTGTAAAGCTCCACCGTGGCGCGGACGTCGCGCAGGCAGTATTCGGCGATGTCGCGGAATTTTCCGGCGGCCAGCAGCGCGCCCACGTCCATGCCGGTCACGCCGTGGCTCTTGGGCGATTCGATGCCGAAGGCTTTGCAGTAAAAATCCAGGTTGAACCGCCGCGCCGCGCCGTCGCGCCCGCTCACGCTGTAAAAGGTGAACTGCTCCGCGAGGTCGCAGTGCGGCTCGGTGGCGTAACGGTAGCCGAGCCAGTTTTTTTTCGAGATGGGCACGTTGAGCAGCGCCGAGCGCAGGTAGATGAACGGCACGTCGAAGCCGCGGCCATTGAAGGTGACGATGGAATCGTATTTTTTCGCGACGTCCCAGAATTGCGCGAGCAGTTCCGTCTCGTCCGCGCAGGGAATGAATTTCACCGGCGCATTTTCCTCCTCGGCTTCCTCGAAATCGTCGGCGACGAACAAGGTCTGGCCGCGCTGCGTCTCGGCGTTGAGCATGGCGATGCAGACGACTTGCGACGTGAACGGCCACAGGCTCATGAATTTGGCGATCTCCTCGCGCTTGGCGTCCTTGGCGGTGGCGTCGGCGAGCTTGTCGGCCTCGCGGAAAAGATATTCCTGCTGCGCGTCGTCGAAATTTTCGAGCGGCAGCGCGGTGGTCTCGATGTCGAAAACGAGTGTGGCCATGCGCCCGTTCTAAAGGAATCAAACCGGTTCCGCAATCAAATCGTAATCCGTGTGGCCGATGATTCTGACTTTCGCAAATTCGCCGACCGGCAGTTTGCCGCGAATGTAAATGCGTCCGTCAATGTCCGGCGCATCCGCCTCGCCACGACCGACGAGGTAGTTTTTAATTTTAAATTTTGAGTTTTGAGTTTCGGCTTCGCGAATCAAGCCGTGTTCCCACGAACTCACGTTGGCGGATTGCAATTGTTTTTCATTCGCCGCGCCTTCGACGAGCACCTTGATTTCGCTACCGACAAAATGTTCCGAAACTTGCTTGGCGATTTTGTGCTGCGCAGCCATGACAAGTTCACGGCGCTTTTGTTTCACCTTTTCGGAAATTTGCCCGGCCATCGCGCCCGCACGCGTGCCGTCTTCCTGCGAATAAGTAAAAACGCCGAGCCGCTCAAACTTCGTTTCGCGGACAAAATTGAGCAGCGTGTTGAAGCTCGCCTCGGTCTCGCCGGGAAAACCGACGATGAACGTCGTGCGCAGCGCAATGCCGGGAATGCCCGCGCGGATTTTTTTGATGAGATCAACGATGTATTGCTGCGAGGTTTCGCGGCGCATCCGTTCGAGCATATTTTCGTGGATGTGTTGCAGCGGAATGTCCACATAGCGCGCGACTTTTTTGCACGCGGCAATCGTCTCAATCAATTCATTCGTCCAATGCGCGGGATGCGTGTAAAGTAGGCGAATCCAGAAATCGCCCTTGAGCGAATTCAATTCGCGCAGCAGCGTGCAAATGGTCGTGGCATCGGCGGAAAGTGATTTGGCGGCGGCGGAAAATTTTTCGGGCGATGAAATCGCGCGGCTATGGTTCGGGCGCAAATCGAGTCCGTAATAAGTCGAGTCCTGCGAAATCAAATTGATTTCTTTTACGCCATCGGCGATGAACGCCTTCGCTTCGGCCACAATGTCTTTTTGCGTGCGGCTGCGATGCGAACCGCGCATCCGCGGAATGATGCAGAAGCTGCACGGATGGTTGCAGCCCTCGGCGATTTTCAGATACGCGAAATGTTTTGGCGTCAGGCGGAAACGCGGCGTTTCAAAATCAGGAATGAAAATGGGGCGCGCGGTAACGTCGAGAATTGCGGAATGCGGAGTGCCGAGTGCGGAGGCGGGCGCAACCACGGTTTTGGTTTTGCCGAACTTTTCCGTGCCGCGCAACGATTCTTCTTTTTCATGTTCGGAAATGTCGCGGAATTTTTCCAATTCGTTCAGGCGCGCGGAGATTTTCGTTTTTGAATTTTTAATTTTTAATTTTTCGTTCCTGATTTTTGCAGCGCGATTTGAAACGGCCTGGTTGACGATGTTTCCCACCTGCGCAACTTGATCAATGCCCATGAACGCGTCCACTTCAGGCATGAGCTTAGGCAGTTCTTCACGGAACCGTTGCGAGAGACATCCGGAAACAATCACGGCCTGACCGCGCTGATTCGCGTCGCGCAACTCGACGGATTCGAGAATCGTGTCCACGCTCTCTTCCTGCGCGGAATCAATGAACGAGCAGGTGTTGACGATGACGGCGTCGGCTTGTGCGGCGTCGTTCGTGATTTCAACGCCGCTTTTGAGCAGCGATCCGAGCATGATCTCGGCGTCCACGAGATTTTTGGCGCAGCCGAGCGAAATCAGGCCGACGCGCAGCGGTTGGGAATTGAAATTTTTCTTCGTCACAGACGGAAAAGATTAGCAAAGTTTAATCGTGAAGCAATCTTCCGAAAGTGGCTCGCGGAGACGCTCGCCCCACCAAAAATTGGATGCGGTCGAAAATTATTTCACGGTTGCACGGGCGCGACTGAATTGGTCGGGATGGAAGTGGCGGGAATATTTTGCACGGCGTTGGTCGCGGCGGTGGTAGATTCGAGCAGGCTGGCAGGCAAGCTCAGTCTTGTGACCAATTCGGCACGAGCGGCGTAGGGCGTGCCATTTTGCGGGTCGAGCAGTTGCCGCAAGACGGCATTGTTCAAAGTGTCATAGGGCGGCAGGCTGACGCGTTCCGCGTTGCCGGACGTCTTGTGGACGTAACGCAAATAGACGCGGTTGGCGAGACGCTTGAGATTTTCGTAGCGGTCGTCCTGGCCGGTGGCGAGATCGTAATAGGCACGCACCAGCAGACCTTGCACGGCGGAAGTGACGCGTTCCTGCGAGGTTTCGCCGATGTCAATCTGCACCACGGCCACGGCGTATTCGTCGAGCGTAAGATTTTTCGGCAGCGAATCGGGCTGGCCGTCAATGATGGGCTGATCGGGATAATGGTCGCCGAGATATTTGAACCATTGCTGCGCCTCGGCGAGACGGTTATTTTCGTAAAGGAAATAAACGGCGTCACGCAGAAAATTCCGTTGCGCCCGCAATATGCCTTCCTTTTGTCCGGGGTCGGTTTCCTCGGCATACGCTTGTTCGTAGGCGGCATTGACTTGCGGCGTGAGGTCAAGGTTGGGACCGAGCGAGACATTTTTGGTGAACGGATCCACGGTGATGCGGCCGTGGTGAAACGCCTGCAGCATGGATTGGTAGATGATGCGCCGCAATTTGATGAGGTCATCTGGGTTGACCTTGTCGGGATTTGCCTTCGCCGCGGCAAGGCCGCGTGCGCCCCAGTAAATCGCGTGCGCCTCCGGCAGCCGCCAGTCGAACGGGCCGTATTCCGTGTCCACCTGCTTGGCGAACTGCGGATCAATCTTGTATTTTTCCAGCAGCCGCGCGGCATTGGTCCGCGCCGACGCATCCGGCGGATTCAGCAGCAGCGCAAAGTTCGTTCCGTCCGGTCCGAAGAAAGGACTCATCTCTGACGCCCACTGGCTTTTGTAATACATATTGGCGTCGTCCAAATTCGCGCCCAGCTTGTGTTGAAAAAATAAGGCGAGCTGCTGGTAGATGTCCACGCTGTTCGGATTATAGCGCAGCCCCTCGTCGCGCAAAAGTTCGATACCGCTCTCGACCCAGCGCCAGCGGTCGGGAAAATCCTTGAACTTCACCGAAATGTTATAGGCCAGGTTCCAGCCCTGAAAAATCCACACCGATGGAAACGTCGGCTCCAACTTCGTGATCCAATCGGCCAGCTGCGCGGCCTCAAAAAATTTGTCGTCCTGCTGCAAATCATTCGCGCGGATCCAGAGAAAATTGGAAATCAACCCGCGAAAGCCGCCGAGCGCCACCGTCGTGAACGCCAACACCGGCGGCGCGTTTTCCAATGCCGCCGTGCGCGTCAGCCCCAACGCCTCGCGGTCGTGGTTCAGATTTTTCTGAAGCTGTCCCGAACCGAACAGCAGCGCGCCGGCGAGCAGCAGCAGGAAAACTTTTTTGAGGCGAGGATTCATTGCGTTCCCTGCGCCGTCGCTAGTTCGCGCCGGTTGAAAAAGATGATCCCCGCCACGGCGAAAATTCCGCCCACCAGCAAAACGATTTGTGCGAAGGCCAAACCGAGTTCGCCCCAGGTGATGCTCCGCCCGCTGCTCAACGCCTCGATCGGCGAATAATTTTTTACGAGGCTGATGACCGCGAGCACGCCCTTGAAGGCCGGGATCAAAACCACGTCCGCCACCGAGTGGCCGACCTGACCGGTCTCCTCATTGCCCGCCGCCACGGAACCGGAACTCACCGACTCTGCCAGCGTGCCGCTCGACAAGACCACAACCAGCATCGCCAGCGAAAAAAAGGTCGCCACCGGAAACGACAGGAAGCTCGCCGCCATCAAACCCAACGCCGAGAGCAGCGCCATCCAGCAAAAAATAATTCCCAGCCCGCGCGCAAAATTCAGCCCGAAACCGCCTTCGGGATACAAAACCTCCATGCCGTCTTCGAGCGGAAACAGCAGCGCCGTCTGGTTCGGATTCGCAAACGTGATCGTGAGCAGGCCATTTTCATCAAATAAATCCGGCGGAATCTCGAATTCATGGAACGTGTCCGGCGCCAGACTCATCGGCTCGCTCTGCCAAAATTTGGTTTTCTGCGGCACGCCCACCTGCCACAGCGCCACATAAGTTCCCGACTCGCTTTTTTGCGCCGCGTTGAATTTCACGCGCAGTTGCAGCGGTTTTCCTTGCAGATAATTTTTGGCGAAACCCAGATCAATCTTCCAGACGCGCTCGTAACTTGGCGGCACGAGTTGTAATTCCGCCTTCACCTGCTCGCGAATTTGCTGGCGCACTTCCGGTAGATCCACTTTTTCAATCGGGCTGGACTTCAAACGCTCCTGCAAAACCTGTTCCGTGTCCGCTTCAATCTCCGCCGGATTGCTTGGTTCTTTTGCCGAACCGCGCGCGACCAGAACTTGTTCGCGCAAAATTTTCTGCTCCGCCTCCGGCAATTTCGTCGCGCGGTATTGCAACAAGCCATAAACGCACGCGCCGGAAATCGCCAGCAGCACGGCGTTGAGCGAAACAATTCCAATCCATTTGCCAATCCAAATTTGCCAGCGCGCAATCGGTTTCGTAGCCACGACCTGGATCTGGCATTCCTCGATGTCCCGCGCCAGCGTGCCGCAAGAAAGCCAGAGCGTCGAAAGCCCCAGCAGCGCCGTGATAGCGCTCAACGTGTAGGTCAAAATGATCTGCGTAAACCCTTGCGCCGTGCCGTCGTCCTTGATGACCAGCGGCAAACCGACAACCGCCAAAATCAACAACACCGCGATGACGAGGAATAATTTGAACCGCAGCGCGGCCTTCCACGTCAACCACGAGATGGCGAGAATTCTTTGCATTTCAAATTAAATCAACCACGGATGAACACCGATAAACACGGATTAAGAAAAATTTAACCAGCATAGTTTTATCTGTGTGAATCTGTGTGAATCTGTGTGCATCCGTGGTTAAAATTATTTCTTTTTTCCGAGCAGCGACGACAATTTTTCATTGGCCTTCGACAAATCCACCGGCTTCGTTTCCTGCGCGGAAACTGATTTAGTTTCTGGAATTTTTGTCTCCGTCGGCTGCGTCAATGCTTCCAGTTTTTTGTCGTCCAATTTCTTTTCGGCAACCGGCGCGGAAATTTTTGCTTGAGTAATGGTTTGCGCCGCCTGCGGCAGCGACAATTTTTCCAAAACTTTTTCTGCCTGTGGTTTCGCTTCCACGCCGCCGCGCAGATACTCGGCCACGCGCGCTCCGGATTGCGCGCCGCTGGTTTCGTTCGCCGCGCGCGCCTTCGCGACCACGTCGAGAAAATAGCTTTCGAGATTTTGCGTCGGATTGTCCACGCGCACTTCGCCGGTCGAAACGTCCTTGCGGATGATTTCCAGAACGCGCTCCAAAGTTTCGCGCGGCAAAACCGGCGTCGTGATGCGCAACGTGTCCGGCTCGGCGAGCAATTCTTTCAACGTGCCGGCGGCCTGGATTTTTCCGCCGTAATAAATCACCACGCGGTCGCAAACGTCCTCGACATCGGAAAGCAGATGACTGCTCAAGATCACCGTTTTGCCGCGGCGCGCCAGCGCGATGATCAAATCCTTCACCTCGCGGCAACCAATCGGGTCAAGGCCCGCCGTCGGCTCATCGAGAATCACCAAATCCGGGTCATTGATGAGCGCCTGCGCCAGGCCGATGCGGCGCTGCATGCCCTTGGAAAATTCGCCGACAGCGCGCGTCTGGGTTTTGCCGAGGCCGACCATTTCCAAAAGTTGTTCCGCGCGATTGTCGCGTTCGCCTTTCGAGAGATGAAAAAGATTTCCGAAAAAATCCAGCGTCTCGCGCGAGTTGAGATAACGATACAAATACGATTCCTCCGGCAGATAACCGATGCGCGATTTCGTCTGCACATGACGCGGCGAATGGCCGAAGACCTCGATGTGCCCCTTCGTCGGATTCAGCAAACCGAGCAGCAGCTTGACCGTCGTGGACTTGCCGGAACCGTTCGGGCCGAGCAGTCCGAAAACCTCGCCGCGCCGGACTTCAAAATCCACGTTGTCCACCGCGCGCGCCTTGGGGCGGTTCCAGAAATCGTTGAAAACTTTTGTTAATCCGCGAACCGAGACAACGACTTCGCCGTTTGATTTTATTTCAGCAGCAGACATAAATCATTCACGCCAGCTTCGGCGTCAGTTCTCCCGTCGGTTTTGAATGCGAGTCGTGGTCGTGTTTGTCGGCGATGGGTTCAGGATTAAAATGTTCCAGTTCCTCGCCTTTGCGCACGAGGCGCGCGCTGTTGAAAATCACGATGAGCGTGCCGATGACGTGCAGGATCGCGGCGGTGATCGGCCCGATGTAGCCGAACGCCGACGCCGACAGCCCGACGATGATGAAGCAGACGCCAAACGCAAAATTCTGGTTGATGACGGCGCGCGTGCTGCGCGACAGTTTCACGAGGAACGGCAGCCGGCGCAGGTCGTTGTTCATCAGCGCAATCGTCGCGCTATGGATCGCGACTTCGCTGCCCGCCGCGCCCATCGCGATGCCGATGTCGCCCGCCGCGAGCGCGGGCGCGTCGTTCACGCCGTCGCCGATGACCGCGACTTTGTAGCCTTTCGCTTTCATCGCGCGGACAAATTCAACCTTGTTCTGCGGCAGGCAATCGCCTTTCGCTTCTTCGCAACCGATTTCGGCGGCGACGCGCGTGGCGACGACTTGACGGTCGCCGGAAATCATCGCGATGCGGCGAACACCGGCTTCTTTCAATTCGGCGAGCGCTTCTTTCGCCTCCGCGCGCGTTTGGTCCTGCATCCCGACCCAGCCGACGCACCTGCCGTTTTGCGCGACGAAAATTAAACTCCAGCCTTCCGTCTCGCCGACGTCCACGGTTTTTTCGAAACCAGCGTCAATGCCGTTGTCTTTGAGCCATTGCGCGCGACCGACCAAAACTGTTGCACCATTGATTTCCGCCTTCACGCCGCGACCGGCCGTTTCGGAAAAATCTTTCGGCTCGGCGAGCGGCACTCCGGCTTCGCTTGCGAGCGTCGTGAGCGCCTTGGCGGTCGGATGGTTGCTGTATTTTTCAGCGGACGCGGCGAGCAACAGAAGTTCGGCGGGCTTGGTGTCGCCAATCGGCGCGAGGCGGCTGACGGCAAGCTGGCCGGTGGTAAGCGTGCCGGTTTTGTCGAAGATAAACGCGTTGATTTTCGCGGCAAGTTCGATGTCGGCGACATTTTTAATTAAAATTCCCAGACGCGCGGCGGCGGACAGCGCGGCAACCATCGCGGTCGGCGTCGCCAAAATAAATGCGCACGGACACGACACGACGAACACCGCGATAACGCGGTTCAAATCGTGATAGCCCACCCAGACCAGCGCGCCGATGACGAGCACGAGCGGCGTGTAAAAGCCCATGTATTGATCCACGATTTTCTGAATCGGCAACTTCGTTTTTTCCGCCGCGATGATGAGTTCGCGCACGCGGCCAAGCGTTGTGTCCGTGCCGGCGCGGCTGACTTTGATTTCCAGAACGCCAGTGAGATTTTGCGTGCCGGCAAAAACTTCGTCGCCGGATTTTTTGTCGGCGGGCAAAGATTCGCCGGTGATGGTGGCTTGGTTGAAAGAGCCTTGGCCGTTTACAATAATTCCGTCGGCCGCTACGTTGTCGCCGGGACGAATCCGAATCACATCGCCGACGTCAAGTTGACTCGCGGCGACTTCTTCTTCATTGCCGTCTTTCAAAATACGCCGCGCTTTGGTCGGCGTCAGTTTAATCAAAGATTCGATGGAGTCGCGCGCGCCTTCCGCCGTGCGCGTCTCGATGATTTCGCCGGTGAGCATGAAGAACGCAACGATGCCGGCGGTCTCGTAATTGCCGGACGCGAACGCGGCGAGCACGGCGATGGCGACGAGTTCGTTGATGCTCAGATTGCCGCGCCGCAAATCCTTCACGGCGGTGACGATGATGGGATAGCCGAGGATGATCGCGCCGATCATCGCGCTGGCGCTGGCGAGCGTGCTGCCGGCGTCAAAAATCCAGTCCACGATGAAGGCGTTGAGGACGAAGACGACGCCGAGGACGGCCTGCCACAGATGCACGACGGAATGTTCGTGGTCGTGGCCGCAGCCGCAATTGTCATCGTGTTCGTGCTGGCTTAAAAGTGAAGTGACTTGCATAAAATTAAAAAACTTTTTTGCCGAGAACAGGAAAATGGTTCAGCCAGTTGTCCAGCTTGACGAAAATCCAGCCGAAGCAATAACTCCAAAGCGGAATGGCGACAAACTGAAAAATCAAAATTGACCAAACTAGAAAAATAGAACTGACACCAGCTTTGAATAATTTAGCAGAAAGCCAAAACTGTGGTTGTAATATAAAGGCAATGTTTGTCCAAAAGTGTTCCCAAGCATGTTGCCAAATTAAATGCTCCTGAAGCCTGCGCCATTTTTCTATATTTCCAGAAAAAGCAAGCGTAGGTTGAAATAACAAAGCCAAAGCAATTAACCCCAAGTGCAGTCTGGTGACTATTCTAACTTGTCTTTTTTGCTTCGCGTCCATTTTAGTTAAAAAACTCTTTTGCCGAGAACGGGAAAATGGTTCAGCCAGTTATCCAACTTGACGAAAATTTTGCCAAACGAATAACTCCAGAACGGAACTGAAAGTAAAATCAAAGCCAAAGTCAACGCAGCTTCCAACCAGATTGGCGGCTGAAGCCAGATTGCATGAAGAACAACTTGTGAGGCCACGATGATAAAAATTGGCAATGGCTGTAATACAATTAAAACGACAGCCCAAAACTGAAACCAAATCGCTTTTCTGATATGTTGTTCGGCCAACTCTGGATGAAATTCGCCGCCTTTTGAACCTGAAAAGCCACCGTGCCGGAACTCAATTATTAAAGCAACGCACAGTGTCAAACCAAAGTGTAGAATTGACACTATTAGCGCTTTACGTTTTTGCATCGCGTCCATTTTCGTTTTACGGATTCGCCGCGGATTTCGGCTGCGGCGGTTCGCGGTTCAACTGTAGCCTAAGTTCGCGCGGCTTGCCATCGGCGCGCTGCGGCAAAAAGATTTTGTCCTGCACGTTCGTCAGGATCTGCGTCATGGCCTTGGCCAGTTCCAGTTGCGCGAACAGGTTCGGGTTGCCCGTGTATTTCGGCAGCAGTTCGGTGAACGCCGTCGCGTCCGACGCGATGGCGGTGACGTAGCGGGTGCGCGCGGATTCGGCGGCGTTGGTGATGGACGCGGCCGACGCGCCGGCTTCGCTCAAAATCTGGTTCTGCTTGCTCAAAGCGACGTTGAGCAACCGGTCACGGTTCTGGCGTGCGATTGTGACCTGATCGAACACATCCTTCAACTGGCGTGGCGGAATTGTATCCGTGACTTCCACCCGGTCAATCGCCACGCCGAGTTGCTCGCGCTCGGCGAGATCGGTCACGCGTTGCTGCACGGCTTCTTGAAATCCGGCGTGGTCGCGCGTGAGGATGTCATCCACGTTGAAGCGCGCGGCGCTGAAAATGATGGCCTCGTTGACGGCGTTCTGCACGGCGTTGGAAACACCGGCGAGGGTGAACTGCTGATTTGTTCCGCTGGCAAAATTAAAAATCGCCGTGCGCGGGTCGTCAATGTGATACGACACCGTGGCGCGCGTGTGAATGATGTTCCGGTCGGCGGTGACGACGTAGCCGTCCATCTGCGGATTGAGCGACGGGCCGGGCGGCGGCTCGGTGCCGGCGAGTTCCATCTCCGGCGTGGTCGCATACCAGCCGACGGTGGAAGTAACTTTCTGGATTTCCGTGATTGGAATGCGGATGACTTCGTCAATCGGATACGGCAGCGACCAGTGCAGGCCCGCGCCGAGCAGCATTTGCTGGCCTTCGCCCTGCGGCTTGCCGAAACGGAGGATGACGGCCTTTTCCTGCGGCCCGACGGTGAAAAATCCCGCCGCGAAGATCAGGACAAGCAGCGCCGCCATCGCGATCTTGACGATGACGAAGCTGCTGCGCAACGCCTCGGCCAGCGCCTGCGAACCGGCGTCCTGCATTTCCAGCGGATGGTCGTGATGATCGTGGTCGCTCATCGGAATTATTTCGTTGACGAATTCGCCGGCAAATTTTGGAACAGGCTGAACGGCGGCGTGCGCTCGTCAAAGATCAGCGTGGACTTCTGGTTCAGCGAATCTTTCAACGCCTGGAGCTGCAATTGGAAAATCGCCAGCTCCGGGTTCTGCTGGAACACGCTCAACGTTTTCGCGGCCTCGGCCACGCCTTGACCCTCGATGCGCGTGGCGTCGGCCTGCGCGTTGGCGATGACATCGGCGGCCTGGCGTTCGGCAGCGGATCTGATTCTGGTCGCTTCCGCTTCGCCTTGGAACTGCGCCTCGCTGATGTATTTTTGCCGCTCAGATTTCATGCGGTCGAACACCGCCTGCGTCACGCTTTCCGGCAAGCCAAGTTTTTTGATGCCGAGAAACTCAATGCTGATGCCGTAATTTTGCGACGCAAGCTGGTTCTGCACGGCGGTTTTGATTTCGTCCTCAATCGCCTCGAACTTGAGCTGCTTCGGATCGGAATTCACGAGGTCGGACAAACTATGTTTGCCGATGACCGCCGCCTTCGCGCTGCGGAGCATGGTTTCAAGCTGGCGTTGCGCCGCTTCCACGGAACCGCCGGCGAACTTCGGAAAAAATTCCTTTGCGTCAGAAATCCGCCAACCAACATAAACGCTCGTCAGGATAATGTCGCCGTTCGTAGTGTAATTTTCGCTATATTTATCCTCAAAATTCTGAACGCGCTGGTCAAAGCGGTAAACCTGCTGAATCGGCCACGGCCATTTGAAATAAAGATTGGGCTGGTCAATGTTGTTCGCGGCGGGCTTGCCGAAGGTCGTCAGCACGGCGACTTCCGACTGGCGCACTTGAAACGTGAACAGCAGCAGCGCGAAAATTACCACCAGCACGGCGGCGATGACGATGGTTATCAGATTTTTTTTCATGGCGAATTGGTGACGTTCAAGTATTCGAGGTCGGCGCGGATTTTGTCTTCGAGGTCGAAGATGACCACGTCCTGCGTGTTCGTGACGAGCAAAACATATTTGCGCGCGCCGGCGGTCGCATCGGCGAAACTCTGCAAATAAAGCCTTTGTCGATATACGTCCGGCGCAGCTTCAAAAGCCGGAATCTGGTTCGTGAACAGCGCGGCTTCGGCAAACTTAGATGAAACCAACTGGACGCGTTTCGCATCGGCAACATTCGTGATCGTGAAAGCCTGCGCGCCGGAAACCGCGTTCAGGCGGATGGCTTCGGCCTGCGCAAAATTATTCGTGGCGATCCGCTCCTGCTGCGCGCCGACGACCTTTTCGTAAGTCGCGGCGACGTCGCTGGCCGTTGGCGGATGTATATCCTGCAAGCCGACAAAAATGATTTTTGCGCCGAGCGAACGCGCGTTGGCCGAATTTTGAATCCGGTCGCGCAACATTTCCGCCGCCTGTAACCGGCCTTGCGACAGCACGTCGTTCAAATCAATTCCCGCGAGATACTTAATGACTTCCTGTGTCGCCAAGTCTTTCAGTAAGGCACCCGGCGCATTATTTTTGTAGGCCCAGTCGGTGACGTTGGTGATCTGAAACTGCACCGGGATGCTGACGGTGATGAGGCCGACCGCCTGCGCCTTGGCCGCGTCATTCGTGTCGCTGCTGGTCGTCGCCGACGTGACGGCGGCGCGGTTGGCGACGAGGAAATTCTGCTCCTGATTGTGACTGACCGTCCAGAGAATCGTGTTCGCCGCCTCGCTCTGCGCGTCCGGCGTGTAGCCGACGGCGAATGACTGGATTTGCTCGGTGCGGAAGCGGTAAATCTTGTCCGCCGGCCACGGCAGTTTGAAATGCGCGCCGGGATTGAGCGTCGCGACCGGTTTGCCGAAATGTTCCAGCACGGCCTGTTCACCCACATCCACGAACACAATTGTCGTGGACAAAATCAGCGCGGCAAATTGAATGAGCAGCAGCACCGCGAGATTTTTTTGCACCGCCTGAAAAAACCACGTCTCGGAAACCTTGAAGCCAAATTGATAATCCAGCGTCTGCGCCGCCGTGGTGAAAAGGCTTTCCGGCTGCGCGAAAATGCCGACCACGCGGCTTTCGTAAAGCGGCCGGGCAATTTTGCCTTTGACACGCGGACGATAAATTTCCAACAGCAGCGTGAGCAGATTTTCCACCGCCATCAACGCGAGCAAAAGGCACAGCGCGCGCGCGACCCAGAAATCCGCCGGCGGAAATTTCGCCTCGACGCCCGCGATGCCCAGCGCTGTGAGCGCGCAAACATAAGCGCCCGCCAGCAGGAAACTCGCGCCGGGCCGGAGCAAGCGGTGGTTTTCCAACCGCGCAATGGTCACGGAAAAACGGCCGAACAAAAACAACAGCAGTGCAAAAATCGCGAACAGCGACAGCGCCGCCGTGGCGTTGGCCGCTTTGAGGGTCGTCGGATTTTTGCCGGTCCAATTCCACAGCAGCCACGCGCCGCCGGCTTCGAGCAGCAGGATCAAAACCGCGAAGCCGGGCACGAAATATTTTTCGAACTGCACGCGCGCATTCTGCGCCGGAAAACTGCCGCCATCCTTGCTTGCAAACAGCGATGCGCCCCGGCTGCGCGCCAGCTCATCGAGTTCCAACTTTTCCAGCCGCTCATTTTCTTCGAGCCGCATCTGGAACCAACTGATGAAGGCGACCAGCACGCCGAGACCGAGAAAAACCACCGCGACCTGGCCCGCGAGCGAGCCGGCGAAAACCGTGACGCCAAAGCTCGCGAGAAAAATCAACAGCGCGACCGCGAGGTTCACCAGCCCGTTTTTTTGGAGGTTGCGTTCCATTTAATTATTTAGCGGCAAATAGGTGCAAAAATTGGCAAATTGTTTCGCGTCTTTTGCGTATTTTACTACCAATCATTTTAACTTAATTCTCGTTCTTCAAAAAACGCCGCGCCGACCGCCAGTGCCGCGCCGATATAACACACGGCGTAGCCGAGCGCCTTGCCGACGTAAGCCCATTGAAACGTATTTTTACCCGTTTCCAGCGCGTCGGCTAGCCAGAAAAGCTGCCAGTTCGGGACGAGGCTATAAAGCGTCGCAGCCCACCAACTGCCCTTGGCGGCGGGCAGGCCAAAAAAATAATCCGACATCAAACCGACCAGGAAAATCGCCGAGCAGATCGCCAGCGTCGGAATCGTGTCGAACCGCGTCGAGCACGCGAGCGCGAGCGCGGCGAGAATCCAGAGCGCAAATAAAATTAAAATTCCCGCCGGCAGCAGCCGCCAGTCCACCGCCGCCTGCGTGCTGAGGCTTTGCATCTGGCTGGTGAATTGCAAAATCACAAACGTCGCCAGCGTGGACATGATTACCACGCCCAGCACCGCGTCGCTGACGAACGGGCGGCGTAGGAAAAAATTGCTACAGCCCGCAAGCGCGTAGGCCAACGCAATGGCTCCGACAAAAATGCCGATGGCTGGGAGATCCGTCTTGCCGTAGGCATCAAACGCCAGCCAGCTCGCGAGAAGCACGCCGATGAAATTCACATACGCCAGCACCGTCAGCGCGCCCGCCAGCCCGGCGAATTTGGCGAAGAGAAATTGCGTGCGCCCGACCGGCTTAGACAAAACCGTGAGCGCCGTGCCGCTGCGAATTTCCCGCGCGAGCGACGCCGAGGCGCTCAACACCGCACCGAATAAACCGGACAACAACATCACCGCCAGCGCGCTCGTCTTGACGAGTTTCATTTCATCGCCGAAAGCGAAGTAATACGGCACCGCGAGAAAAATCTCGAACAGCACGGAACCCGTCAGCAGCAGCAAAAAAATCGGCTGCCGGATGAGTTCCATGAACGCGTTGACCGCGATGTTTCTAAATTGACGCATGAACTTCCGATTAGCTTACGAACCGTGCGCCCGTTTGCCAACGGTTAATCGGCACGGGCACAACTTAATGGAGCGGGAAAATGGGTTGGGCGTTCAAAGAGAATTTCGCTTACCCAAAAGATTGGTTCGCCATTTCTGGAGTGTTGCGACAAAAATCGCATCAACTTTACGATTGAAGATTTCCACGACCGAATAACCGCGGCCGGCCGCGAGCCAAAGTTCCCACAGAAACAGTGTGGTGAAGATGATTTTATTTTGCCAGCCATCCAAGCGCCATTGTCCGTTCCAGACAAAAATTGGATGACGGAAAAGTGGTTCGCCATAGGCAATCGGCCAAATATCTCCCGGCGATGGCCCGCGCGAACCGATCAAATCACACAAAAGATGCAAATGGAAAACCAGAAAACACAACAGCATTGTGCGCAGATGCCGCCGCGCGAAGCAGCCGAATAACAGCGTGACAATAATCGCCGCCGGCCAGCCATGCGATAGATAGTGATGATAGTGCTGGTAATAATAAAAAGTGTTTTCTTCACCGGAATAGGCCGAGTGAGCCACATCAGCGATTATTCCCAATCCATCAACGTCCGGCATCACACCCGCCAATGTTACCAGCATACGGTCACGCGGATTGTCCGTCGTCACCGTGGCGATTAGCCAGCTTCCAACGAGATGTGTCAGCGGGGACACGATAAGGTTTCATTTACGCCATCGCTCTTGCAATGGAATTCCACCATGCATCGTGCAGTTCGGTAAGCGGGGCGAAGAATTCGCCGCTGGCGGTTTTCACCGTCAGATGGTCGCCGCCGACTTTGCCGATTTGCACCGCCGGAACGCCCATGAGCTTGGCGCGTTCGACGACTTTCACGGCGTCGAGCGCTTTGCAGCTGATGACAACGCGCGATTGCGTTTCGCCGAAGAGCAAGGCATCGAGGCGGACATCTTTGATTTGCGACAAATCAATTTGTGCGCCAATCAACCTTGGCGTTTCGCGGGCGATGAGCTGGCTGATGCAGCTCTCGGCGAGCGCAACGGCGAGACCACCTTCACTGCAATCGTGCGCGCTCTTCACGAGGCCGGATTGAATCAGGCCGATGAGCGTGGTGTGCAACGTCTTTGCGACTTCAAGATCGCAGCGCGGCGGCGAACCGTTCTTTTTGCCGTGGACGACTTGTAGATACGCGCTGCCGCCGAGTCCTAGCAATGGCGTAGCTTCCACCGCGTCGCCGAGTAGGATGATGGCATCGCCTTCGTCCTTGAACCATTGCGTGGTGACGTGCTCCAGCTTCTCGATGAGGCCGACGACAGAGATCGTGGGCGTCGGATCAATCGGGCCGGCGGGGCTTTGATTGTAGAGCGAGCAATTGCCGCCAGTGACGGGCGCGTTGAAAGCTTTGCAACCTTCCGCCAGACCGCGCACGGATTCCTTGATCTGCCAGAACAACTCGGGCTTGAGCGGGCTGGGCATGTTGAGATTGTCCGTCGCACCGAGCGGCAACGCACCGGAGCAGGTGAGATTGCGGCAGGCTTCGGCCACGGCGATTTTCGCGCCTTCGTAGGGATCGAGATAAACGTAACCGCCATTGCAGTCCACGGTCATGGCGATCAACTTTTCAGAAACTTTCGGGTCGCCAACTTTAGCAGCGAGTTCCGCGCTCATAACGGGCAAGGAATCCGTCTTGATGCGGATGACCGCGGCGTCGCTGCCGGGCAGAACGACCGAGCCGTCGCGCACTTGATGATCGTATTGGCGATACACCCAGTTCTTTGACGCGATGCTCGGCCACGCAAGCAGCTTCTTCAAATCTTCCGCTGGCGTGGTGGTGTCAGCGATGCCGTCGAGACGGAACGCGCGGACGTCTTTCAAATAACCAGGCTCGACAGCTTCGCGCTGATACACGGGCGATTCGTCGGCGATTTTCCGCGCAGGAATATCCACCACGAGTTTGCCGCCGTGACGCACCTTCATGTGGCCGGTATCGGTGATGATGCCGATCTCGGACCACGGCAGATCCCACTTGTCGAAAATGCGTTTCACTTCCTCTTCGCGGCCCTTGTGGACGACGATGAGCATACGCTCCTGCGATTCCGAAAGCATGATCTCGTAGCTGCTCATGTTCGGCGCGCGTTGCGGAACTTTATCCAATTCGATCTCGATGCCTGTGCCGGCGCGCGCGGCCATTTCGCAGGTGGAACAAGTCAAACCCGCCGCGCCCATGTCCTGCATACCCGCGACGCAACCGGTGGCGAGCAATTCGAGACACGCTTCGCACACGAGTTTTTCCATGAACGGATCGCCGACCTGCACCGCACCGCGCTGTTGCTCGGCGGATTCTTCGGTCAAATCCTGCGACGCGAACGCCGCGCCTGCGAGACCGTCGCGACCCGTCGCCGGGCCGACATAAAACACGGGATTGCCCACGCCCTTGGCCGCGCCTCGCGTGATCTGTTCGTGGCGCAGCACGCCGAGGCAGAAGGCGTTCACGAGCGGATTGCCTTGATAAGTCTTGTCGAAATACACCTCGCCCGCGACGGTCGGGATGCCGAAGCAATTCCCATAATGCGCGATGCCGCTGACGACGCCGGCGAACAATCTCCGGTTGTTGGCAATTTCAGCTTTCGAATTTGAAATGTCCGATTCGCCGTTCGCTGTGATCGGCCCAAAGCGCAGCGAGTTCAGCGCGCAGACCGGCCGCGCGCCCATCGTGAAGATGTCGCGCACAATGCCGCCGACGCCGGTGGTCGCGCCCTGAAACGGCTCGACCGCGCTCGGATGGTTATGCGACTCAATCTTGAACGCGATGGCGATGCCGTCGCCGATGTCAATGATGCCGGCGTTTTCCTCGCCCGCGCCGACAAGAATCTTGGGCGACTTGGTGGGGAAGGTCTTGAGCAGCGGCTTGGTGTTTTTGTAGCTGCAATGCTCGCTCCACATCACGGAAAAGATGCCAAGCTCGGTGTAGCTCGGCGTGCGGCCGAGGATTTCCACGGCATGGGCGTATTCTTCCGGCGTGAGGTTGTGCTTGGCAACCAACTCTGGGGTGATGGCGGGTTCGGTCATGGGAAATTATTCAAAAAAATTATTTTGTCCAAAGGAGTCGTTCGGCCTGTCCTAGCAGGTAACAAAAAATGTGGGCGGGAATATGCAGAAAATTGGTTTCCATGCCGTCAATTTTGCGGATTCCAAAATCGGTGTCTTTTTTAGTTACGACGTAAGCGGATTTCAAATCCTGAGCTTTGCAATAGACTGCCAAGCCATCTTTTGAACCGATGACAGGCTTTTCCTGATATTTCACTTCAACGGCAAGATGGTAACTTGGACTCTGAATGATGATGTCAACTTCACGTTCTGTTGCGGCGTCTCTCCAATAGCTGATGCGCGGCGAATCCAAATAGTAATAAGCGTATAAATGCCGCAACATTGCGGTTTCGACGACGAGTCCCATCTGTGAAGGATCAGAGAGAATTTCCTCGCCACGCAGCAGAACTGCATTCCGAAGCGCTGCATCCACAAGATAAACTTTGTAACGCGCCTTTAGGATTGCCTTGCCGCCCTTCACGGTTGGCGGCAGACGATAGATGAGATTCGCTTGCTCCAGATTTTGCAGATAATTGGCAACAGTGACGCTGGTAGTTCCGACATCGCCCGCGCAGCCCTGAGTTGAGAATAGACCCCCGGTGTGCAAACAGAGATAGATGAAAATTCTTTCAAGTTCGTTGACGTTGCGGATGCGGAAGAGCGCCGTCATGTCGCGTTTCAACACGCGCTCCACGACATCTTCTCGTAGCAGGCGCTGACACAAGGATAGGTCAGTCAGCTTCGCGGTTTCTGGAAATCCACCGACTAGCAAATATCGCTGAAATGAATCCTGAACGAGACGAAACGCTCGTGCCAGTTCGCCTAGTTGAGATGCATTCCATTCGAAAAGATGTCTTGGAATCAAATCGTCTGGGATGTTTGCAGGTGACTCGCCACGAATTTGCAAATACTCATAAAACGAAAGTGTCGGGACAGGAATCGTCAGCCAGCGACCTACGCCGCTCTCGGCTACCTGAGTGCGATGAGCCAGCGCCGAAGAACCCGTGGCGACAATTCGATATTCCGGGTGGTGATCCACCAATTGCTTCAGTTCCAAATCCCATTCCTTTGCATATTGAACCTCGTCCAGCAGCAGAGTCGCAGGCTTTCCTTTGGGATGAATGTGTTCGTGATAGAGCTTCAACACATTCGCCAGCGAATAAATTTTGATGAGCGGATGATCCAAGCTCAGATACAAAATACTCGTTGGAGAATCTCCTCGCTCCAGCAAATGCGCGGCGAGTTGCTGAAGAACTGTGGTTTTTCCCACACGCCGTGGTCCAGACAACAATATGGCTCTTCGCAAACCTGGTTCATCCAATCTGCGGCGACATGACTCAAAGGCCAGACGCCGAAACTTCGCGACGTTATGAGCAGGTTGACGCCACCAAGGATTGAATCCTTGGATAGCTGCCAACACCTCATCGCGATTTAGAAAGTCCATAGCAGAAAGCCTACGCTTCGCATTTTTTAATCAAAAACAGCCGAAAAGTATATTCCGAACTATGCATAATTTGGTAAAAAGTAACGTTTTCGTTTGGGGTGCTATACATTTTCAAATTTTACGCCGCAGCCTCGACGGTTCTGTTTTTGAGCGCGGCGAAAATACTTTCGAAAATCCATTTACCGTCGTCGCTGCCGAGCAGCGGTTCGCAGGCGCGTTCGGGATGCGGCATCAAGCCGGCCACGTTGCGGCGTTCGTTGCAGATGCCCGCGATGTTTTGCAGCGCGCCGTTGGGATTCGCGGTGTCGGTCAGGTTTCCGGTCGCGTTGCAGTATTGCCACAGGATTTGGTTGTTGGCCTTGAGTTTCGTGAGCGTGGCTTCGTTGGCAAAATAGCAGCCTTCGCCGTGCGCGATGGGCACGCGCAGAATTTTCCCCGCCGGAATCTTGCTCGTGAACGGCGAATCGTTCGTGGCGGTCTTGAGGAAAATATTTTCGCAATGGAATTGCAAATCGCGGTTGCGAATGAGCGCGCCGGGCAGCAGGCCGGCTTCGGTGAGGACTTGAAAGCCGTTGCAGACGCCGAGGACGAGGCCACCGTTGTCGGCGAATTGTTTCACGGCCTGCATCACGGGGCTGAACCGCGCGATCGCGCCGCAGCGCAGATAATCGCCGTAGCTGAAACCGCCGGGCACGATCACGACGTCGGTGTCGCCGAGCCCGGCATCCTTGTGCCAGACGAGCCGCGCGAAATGGCCGAGCAGGCGGACGGCGTGGACGGCATCTTGATCGCAGTTGGAGGCGGGAAATTGGAGGACGGAGAAATTCATTTTTCTTTTTGCCATAGAGGCACAGAGATCACAGAGGTGGATTTACGAAATTCGCTGTGCGCTCTGTGGCTCTGTGGCTAATAAATTTATTCAATTTCCAGTTTGTAATCTTCAATCACCGGGTTGCTCAACAGCTTGTGTGCCGCGTCGTTCAACGCTTTCTCCGCGAGGGCCCTGTCCGTGCCGGGCGCGAGGTCAATCTCGATGTATTTGCCGATATGGACACCGGTGACGCCGGTGTAACCCATGTGTTCGAGGGCGGTCTGGACGGTTTTGCCCTGCGGATCCAGGACGGCTTTTTTCGGGGTGATGATGATTTTTGCTTTCATGCGCGCGCGAAAAGATTTTGCGGAAAAATTTTCGTCGAAGCGAGAAATTTTTAAAAATTGGTGGGGCGAGCGTCCTCGCGAGCAGCAAGTAAATTTTGTTTCGGCTCGCGAGAACGCTCGCCCACCGGAACTAGGATTGAATTTTCCCGCGCTCTGCGCCATTGTTCCCGCATGAGTGCTACTGAACCATTGAACGAATCCCAAGTCTGCAACATCAGCGAAGTCCGCAAGGCCGTCGAGCCTTGCACCATCGTCATCTTCGGCGCGAGCGGCGACCTCACGGCGCGCAAGCTGATTCCCGCACTGTATCATCTCGCCAAGGACAAGCAGATGCCGCCGGCGTATCGCATCATTGGCTTCGCGCGGCGCGACAAGACGGATGAATCATGGCGAACCGAATTGCGCACGGCGCTCGACCAATTTTCGCGCACCAAGCCCGTGGACGAACAAGTCTGGAAAGATTTTTCCGCGAACATTTTTTATTGCATCGGCGATCTGACGGACGCGGCGGCGTATCAAAAGTTGGAGCAAAAACTGACTTCGTTCGGCAGCGCTCCGTTGCGGAAAAATCTTTTGTTTTATCTCGCCACGCAGCCGAGCCAGTTCGCCGATGTCATCCAGCAATTGCACGATTCAAAACTATTGCATCGCGAAAACGGCGGCGGCAACGGCTGGCAACGGCTCGTCGTCGAGAAACCGTTCGGCCACGACCTCGCGTCCGCGCAGGCGCTGAACACCGAGCTGACGCGTTATGCCCACGAATCGCAGGTCTGCCGCATAGACCATTATCTCGGCAAGGAAACGGTGCAGAACATTTTGATGTTCCGCTTCTCCAATTCCATTTTCGAGCGGCTGTGGAATCGCGAATCCGTTGACTTCGTCCAGCTCACCGTCAGCGAAAAACTCGGCGTCGGCGAGCGCGGCGGTTATTACGAGGAAGCCGGTGCGATCCGCGACATGGTGCAAAACCACATGCTGCAAGTGCTTTCGCTCATCGCGATGGAACCGCCCGTGTCGCTCGAAGCCGAAGCCGTCCGCGACGAAAAAGTGAAGTTGCTCAAATCCATCCGCCACCTCACGCCCGCCGATGTCGCGAAACAAGTCGTGCGCGGCCAATACTTCGCCGGCTCCGTGGACGGCCAGCCGCGACCCGGTTATCGGCAGGAACCAAAAGTGAATCCGAACTCCAACGTCGAAACGTTTGTCGCGATGAAGCTGCTCGTGGACAACTGGCGCTGGAGCGGCGTGCCGTTTTATCTGCGCACCGGAAAAAACCTGCCGCAAAGCGCGAGCGAGGTGCGAATCCAATTCCGTCCCACGCCGAATGTTTTGTTCGCCGCGCAATGCGGAAACACCTTGGACGCCAACGCGCTCACGTTGCGCCTGCAGCCGAACGAGGGAATTTCCCTGCACTTCAACGGCAAAGTTCCCGGCATCGGCACCAGTGTGCGGCCCGTGCGGATGCACTTCAGCTACGATTCCGAGTTCGGCGCCTACACACCCGAAGCCTACGAACGCCTGCTGCTCGACGCCATCGCCGGCGACGCGACGCTCTTCATCCGCCGCGACGAAGTCGAGACCGCGTGGCAAATCGTGGATTCCATCCGCAAAGGCTGGGAAAACAAGCCGCTGACGAACCGTGAATTTTACGCCGCCGGCACCTGGGGCCCGATTGCCGCCGACGACCTGCTCGCGCAAAGCGGCCACGAATGGCACGAGCCGCAGGTGATAAAATAAAAAATCTAAAATGAAACAAACGACGCTGGCACTCGCAACTTACTGGGCGCTTTTCATTATCGCGCCGATTGCAATTTGTTTTTATTTGCTTGGCGCGTCAGCAAGTGCCGCTGGAAAATGTGTGGCAATTTTCGTTGTGCTTTGCATTATCGGCGAACGCGGTTTTCAACTTTGGAAAAAACTTTGGAAAATTGATCGGTGAAAATTTTGCACCAGATTTCCTTCGCCAGCGCCGTTGGCGCGACATATTTGTAGAGCCACAAAATAAAAATCCGCTGATGGTGCTCCCGCCCGGAATTGAACCGGGATCGGCCGCTTAGGAGGCGGCAGCTCTATCCATTTGAGCTACGAGGGCAAACCGGTTGGCGAAAAACCGCGATTTCACAAGTAGCAGCATCAGATTTTTCGACCAAGCTTGGACAGCATTACCAGTAGAAAAAAATCGTGTCAAATCGTTATCGCCATCCCGCTTTTAATCAGGATTAAGCACAATCTGGCGATGGGAGATAAAAAGCAAAAGGCCGGACTTGCGTCCGGCCTTTGCGGTGACGAGGTTAAATACGCCTTCACCCAGGCGCTCAGAAGGGCAGCGCGACTAACTTGGGGTCGCTGTCCGAGCCGCGCCGCAAGCACAACCTCTATGCCAACCCTAAACGGACAGCGAAATTTTCAAATAACTATCATTCAGACGTGGCCGCCGGAAAAAGGTTCAAACTTTTTTCAAAAAGAATTTCCGTCCGCCAACACTTCTATAGATAGCTAATTAACCGTTTGGTTACAAGTTAAAAAATCGTCAATGAAAAAATTTACGGAGTTTTATCAAGCGGCCAGAAAACGGACAGCAGTGCTACAATTTTTGGCAGTCAGGGCGCAGGCGAAAGCAACTTGGCTCAAGCTTTTGCAAAGTTCAAGGCGCGGCCAAGCGTGCTTATTATTGCTCCGCCCTCGGTCTTTTGAGGACGACTTCGATTTCGGCCTTGTTCTTAGCGATCATGTTCGCGGGCAGAATGCCGCGCCAGAATACATTCGGGTAAATCACCGCGCCGCGCCCGATAATGCTGCCGGGATTCAGCACGGCGTTGCAGCCGGCTTCCGCGCCGTCTCCTAGCAACGCGCCGAACTTACGCAGGCCGGTGTCGAACGGCACGCCGTCCACTTCCACAAAAATGTTTCCCGGCGTCATCTTCAGATTGGAAATCTTCACGCCCGCGCCAATATGCGCTTTGTAGCCGAGGATGGAGTCACCGATGTAATTGAAGTGCGGCACCTGCGAGCCGTTGAAAAGTAGCGAATTTTTCAGCTCGGACGAATTGCCCACGACGCAGCCGTCGCCGATGATGACGTTCTCGCGGATGTAGGCGTTGTGGCGGATCTGGCAATTTTTCCCAATGATGGCCGGCCCTTTGATGAGCGCGCCGGGTTCGACGCTTGTGCCTTCGCCGATGAAAACTTTTTCGCCGATGCTCGCGCCGGGAAAGCGCTTGGGCGGATTTTGTTTCGGCAAGTTCGCAAGGTAAGGTTCAATTTTCTTGAGCGCGTCCCACGCGAACCCGCAGCCGCCAAAAATCGCGGCGTGCTCGGTCTGCGTGAGGTCAAACAGGTCTTCGGCTTTGAACATGGCGGAAAACTAAAGGAAATTTCCACGCCGGCAAAGGGAAATGGCGCGAGTCCATTTGCGGGACACTAGCGGATGGTTTATGGACAGTGCGCGCAAAGCGGTGTCGTTCTCACCCGGCAAAAACTTGGGATTAAATTTCACGTGAAAATTTAATCCGTTGGCTTTGAATCTGCTGAAAGAATCACAACGCGGGTTGCCCGATGAATAAGTAACACTCAAAAACGGATGCCACTTAAATTTCAATTTCAGTTTGCCGGGGCGGACTTCAGCCGGCCCAGTTCGCCATACCGTAAATGGCTGCGCATCGGTTTAGTGTCGCTGATGTCCGTACTGGTAGTATTGGTTTACCTTGAATACCTGCATCACTTGCTGCACGGCCAGCAACTGGCATTGCCGCATTTTCCGCATTTGGTGCATTCAACGCCTGCCGTTCCGCCTGCCACCGCGCCGACGGCGACCACCCCGGATTCCGCCAAACCGACTGCACCCGATGCGCCGTCCGCGCTGCCGTCACTTAAAAAAATTGCGGATTACAGCGTGCTGGCGGCGGCGAGCTTGGTTGCGAATGCGGTGAAAATGATTCCAACGGCGGTTCCGGAGGTACGCAGTGAACCCACGGCCAAGCCGGTTAACATTGCCACCGCCGCACCGGTGGTCGCCCGCGTGCAGAAGCCGGTGATGACGCATCCATTCCGCGTCCGCACGGAACAGGAGCGACTTTACCTGGCGGGGCAGACGGCGTTTGCCAACGTCATCGAGTTGGCGGACAAGTATCCCGACGCCTACGGTTTTCAAGCGGAAGATTTTCTTTCCGATGCGAAACTCGGCGCGGCGATCCCCGTTTACACCATCGCGGAATCCGACCGGGCAAATTATCAGGCCGGCCAGCCGGTCAAGTCGCTGCTCAAGCCGGCCCGGCAGTGGGTGTTTCCCGTGATGATGGGCGAACGGATTTGCTGCATGGTCGAGGTGCGGCAAGCCGGGCATGATTTTATTCCCGGCACCGGCAACAGATCGCTGGGCATGGCGTGGGGCAAAATCATGGAAAAATGGCCGGTGGCCGCCGGCTACCACCCGATGCTGCTGGTGAATCCCGGAATTCCCGGTTACTACTTCACCGTGCCGGAACTGCCCAATCCAAACATCACTGACACGGTTCAAATGTTTTACTTCCATCCCGGCACCTCGCCGGCGGAGGTGATCCTGGCGAGTTGGCGTTGAACTGCCACGGGGCGTCGCCAACCTGGTATAAAAGCGCAAGAATCATGAACGAGGCGCTTTTGCGGCCACAAACCAGGATTAAAAATTTAAACGCCGAAAACCGAGCGGCCGGAGAAAAAATTCCACTCGGTTTCTCCGCGTCTCTGCGGTTCAAAACTAAACGTTAAATTTGAACAGCAGCACGTCGCCGTCTTTGACGACGTATTCCTTGCCTTCCATCCGATACAGACCTTTTTCGCGCGCGGCGGCGACGGAACCGCATTTCACGAGATCATCGTAGGCCACGGTTTCAGCCTTGATGAAACCGCGCTCAAAATCGGAATGAATCACGCCCGCCGCTTTCGGCGCGGTGTCGCCGACGTGGATGGTCCACGCGCGGACTTCTTTTTCGCCAGCGGTAAAATAAGTGCGCAAGCCGAGCAGATGATATGTCGCGCGAATCAACACGCCGACGCCGGATTCGGTGACGCCGAGTTCCTTCAAAAATTCCTTCGCTTCTTCGGCGGACAAATCAATCAAATCGCTTTCAATCTGCGCGCTGATGACGACGGCTTCGCAGGCGAGATGCGTCTTCACGTATTCGCGCACTTTTAGGACGTAAGGGTTTTTATCCGCCGTCGCCAAATCCGATTCTTTCACGTTGCATGCGAAAATGGTCGGCTTGTCGGTGAGCAGGAAAAATGGTTTGGAAATTATTTTTTCTTCCGGCGTGAGCGCTACGGTCAACGCCGGTTTGCCGGCGTCGAGCGCGGGCTGAAGTTTTTTGAGAACGGCTTCTTCGGCGAGCGCAAGTTTATCGCCACGCTTGGCGTCCTTGGCAACTTTCTCCAAGCGTTTCGTCACTGCTTCGAGATCGCACAGGACGAGTTCGGTGTTGATGACTTCGATGTCGCGCACGGGATCCACGCTGCCGGTGACATGATGGATGTCGGCGTCATCGAAACAGCGGACGACCTGCACGATGGCGTCCACTTCGCGAATGTGTGTGAGAAATTTGTTGCCGAGGCCTTCGCCCTGCGAGGCGCCTTTGACGAGGCCGGCGATGTCCACAAATTCAATCGCTGCGGGAATCATCACGGAAGTTTTGGCGATGTCTTTCAGCACGTTCAGCCGTTCGTCCGGCACGGTGACGATGCCGACATTTGGGTCGATGGTGCAGAACGGATAGTTCGCAGCCTCGGCCTTGCGCGTGCGCGTGACGGCGTTGAACAAAGTTGATTTGCCCACGTTGGGCAATCCGACGATTCCAGCTTTTAACATAAATTAATTGTTTTTCGGAAGATTGTTGGTCTGACTGGGAGCTAGAATGTATTCGATCTTGGGATTATGCCGGCTGTGTCTGGCCAGTTGCCACGCGATGTGCGTGCCTTGGATGAGAGCGAAAATAATCAGGCAGATGCCGGAAAAATGTTGCAGGCGCAGCAGGGTCTTCTCGCCCATCTGCCCGTGACGGCGCGACACGCCGAAGCTCAATAAGGTGAACCAGGTGCTCGTGCCGAGCGCGACGCCGCCGACGCACGCGGCCTTGGCGGCAAAAGCGTCGGCGTCCACGAGGTCGCGCGCCATCAGGTTGGCCGCAAGGACGATCCAGAACAGCAGCACGCCGAGGTTGCCCATCACGCGGGCGAAGCCGGTCATAAAGGCGGAGTGCGGACGGAATTTCTGTTCGATGCGCGTCTCGATTTTTTCCGAGGCAGCATTAAGCTGGGTCGGCACATGGACGGATTTGGCCAGCAGAAACTTGAAGCCCAGAAAGAGAATGAAAACGAAGCTGAACAATTGCATGAACGCCTGCACGATGCCGTGGTCGAGTATCGCAGAAAAGCTGGTGAACGAAAACGCGCAGTAAATGGTCTCCATCGCCGCCGCGCCAAGGCCGATGAGCAGCGCCCAGCGAAAGCCACGTTGCGCGCCTTCGTTTAGGATGGTGAGATTTATCGGCCCGAAGGGGATCGAGGAAAAAATCAGGCTGCAAAAAAACCCCGCGAGCGCCGCCAGCAAAATGGGATGCGTGTCAGCCATTTAGTTTTCCGTTTCCGACTCTTCGTCGTCTTCCTCGATTTCCTTGCGCCACGCGCGGGAAATGTGCGGGCGCACAAAACCGTAAAGCAGATAGCCGGTGAAAAACAGCGGCAGGACGTAATACAAAATCTTTTCGCGGAACACCAGCAGGCTGCCGACGAATAGCACGGCGATGATCAGCTTCAAAAATGTCGTGGACGAACGCAGCCCAAACGATTTGAAGCTGGGATAACGCACCTCGCTCACCATCATCGCCGAAAGGAAAACCAGCACGACCGGCAGCAGATAGCCCCAACGGCCGAGGTCTTTTTCTTTTTCGTTCAGCTTGATGATGAACAGCGTGAGCGACGCGACCAGACCGGCGGCGGACGGAATCGGGAAGCCGAGAAAATCCTTGCCCGCGCCCGGCGCGTTCATCGCGGCGAGGCAATTGAACCGCGCGAGGCGGAACGCGCCGCAGATGAGATAAATCGAGGCGATGAACCAGCCGAATTCGGCGTATTCGTCCGGCAGTATCTGACCGAGCACGACGCGATGCACGAGAAATGCCGGCGCGGCGCCAAAGGAAATCAAGTCGGCGAGCGAATCAAACTCGCGCCCGAACGGGCTTTCGTGTCCGCCCATGCGCGCGACACGGCCGTCGAACAGATCGAAGATGCACGCGAGCAAAATCGCGGCGAGCGCGAACTTTATGGGCGCCCAGTTGACGAGGCCGTTGGCGTCGTGCGTCAGGTTGGCCTCGACGATTTTTGTGAGCGCGACAAAACCGCAAAACAAATTTCCCGCCGTCAGCAGATTCGGCAGAAAATAAATCTTCAGCTTAGGTATCTCAACCGGATCATCCGGCGGCAATGGCGGGTGGTCGGCCATAATTCATGCAAACGCGGCCAGCACGGTCAGTCCGCCGACCACGCGGTCGCCGAGCTGCACTTTCACTTTCGTGTTTAGCGGCAGATAGACATCCACGCGCGAGCCGAACTGGATGAGGCTGATGCGTTCGCCGCGCAGGACGGGATCATTTTGCGCGATGAACGGCACAATACGCCGCGCGATTAGGCCGGCGATGAGACGCACACCGACTTTTTGACCGAGCGGATCAACGGACTCGATGCCGAGCAAAACATTTTCGTTAAACTGCGCGCAGTCGGCGCGCATGGCGTTGAGATACTGGCCGGGCGAATGTTTGAAAAAAGCGATGCGCCCCGTCACCGGCGCGTTCTGGACATGGACATCGAACACGGAAAGAAAAATGGAGATGCGCCGGCATTCGCCGCCCATGAATTCGGCCTCGGTCGTGGTGTCAATCGTGTCCACCTTGCCGTGGCCGGGCGCGATCACGAGTCCCGGCGCGCTCGGCGGCAGCGGGTCGGGGTCGCGGAAAAAATAAAACGTGAAGACAACGAACAGCACCCAGAGGACGCCGAAGACCCAGCCGATCTCCAGCACGAGCGTGCCGAGATACTTGCCGATGAGCGCTGCGAGCAGTAGCAGCAGCACGCCCGCGCCGGACAGGGCAATCAGTTTCATCGCGGCCATGGACGCTTTTCCGGAGTGTTTCACGGGGACAAAATAAAATTTTCCGGCCCCACTTGCAATTCGGCATTTTGGGTGCAATTTAAGACCCGCCGCCAATGGCGGCACAAACAAAACACAAAACTATGTCACTCCACACCCCTGACCTCAAGAAATTCCCGCCGCGCAGCCCGCGCGTGCGGCTCGGCGGCTACGCGATTTTGCCGCGCATGCTGGACAAAGGCCGCGCCACGCTCGCCGGCAAGAACGGCGAATACCATTACGCCTGCCCGCTCGACCAGCAGTTTTTGAAATTCAGCGGCATTGACGCCGAAGCGTTGAAAAAAGAATTGTCCAAGAGCGACACGGAAATTCTGGAATGGATCAACGCCAACGCGAAAAATAATAGAACCGCGCCGGAAATCATCGCGTGGACGCAGTGGCAGGAAAACCGCGCGCCGGACAGTCCAGAAGGCCGCGAGTATTTCAACGGCCTGCACAAGGCCGTCGCGCCCACGCGCACGGACATCACGACGTGGTTCGACGTGCTGGACGCGGACGACTTCGCGAGCTTCGGCGGCAAGGCTTAAGCATTTGACGGAAACATAAAATGCCCCGTGAGAGATTGCGGGGCGTTTTAATTTCTAAAATTAAATTTCCACTTCTATTCAGCGTGAAGGTAGCCACGTCTGACCAGAATGCTATCAACCCCCGCGACCTCAACGGAAAGGGTTTCAATCGAATTGTAAGGACCTAGCTCAAAATAGTGCATACCGATATGCATCCCACTGTATTTAAACGGATTAAAACCAAAGAAATGAGTTACAGATGCAACGTCGTGCATTGCTCGTAACTCGTCGTCAGTGGGTAATGAGCAGCGATATACATAACCCGGAGACGAGACATTCGTAGCATTGCAAATCAAGCGATCCTCCGGTGCAAAGGGCATTATTCGATGCGGATAAACTGTTAGCCTGTCGCAACGCAACCACTGGCTTATTTTCTCTGCATTCACAAAATCATTGTCATTGGTGTAATAGCCTTTGGTCATAGTGACCTTCTCAACGCCAACCCACGCCGGATTCAAAGGGTAGTCGCCAGACTTGTTGGTTGTTACGAGTGCAAACAGAACGTTATTTTTAACATCCCAATCTGCTGTCGGCAGAATTAGCGAGGTGGGGGCGTTTGATTGCGCCTTCAATGCCATGGCGGAAAAAACAACCGCCGCCACTATCGGAAGAAAAGACAAACTACGGTTTTTCATAAAAAATTAAGGTCGTCAACCGTTAATAACAGCCAGCAGCGGCGCGAAGGTTTCATGTCTACGACGCTATTTCCGCCCCGCACCCGTGTCGAGCCGAAATTAAATCCGTAAAGCCAGAAGGCAGGAATCAGAACTTTTCTGATTTCCTGCCTTCCTAATTTTATTTTTGCGTTACGCCGTGGCGGTGGCCGTTTCCGTTTTCCACGCCGCGATTTTTTCGATGCGCTGGCGGCGTTTGCTGCCGTGCAGTTCAAATTCTACTTCGTCGCCGACCTTGCGGTTGACCAGCGCCATCGCGATCGGCGTGAGGTAGCTGATGATGCCGTGGTCGGGATCAGAATCCCACGCGCCGAGAATCGTGAAGGTCTCGGTCTGATTGGTCGCGGGATCGGCCACCTGCACAATCGTGCCCGGCCCGACGACTTCGGTGCTGGCGTTGGCAAAGTCCTGTCCGCGCGCGCGGTTGAGCGCGGCTTCGAGGTCTTCTTTCTGGCGCATGAGAATTTTCTGCATCTCCTTCGCGGCCTTGTATTCGTGGTTCTCACGCAAGTCACCGTAGCTGCGCGCGATGGCGATTTCCTTGGAGTTCGCCGGAATCTTTTTCTCGACGAGTTCCTGATATTCGGCGCGGCGGCGTTCGAGACTTTCCCACGAGACGAGCAAGCCGGCTTCCTGCTTGGTCTGTTCGCCGCTGACGAGCGATTGCACGGCGGGATGCGCCTTGACGAGCCGCGCGAGAAGCGAACGCTTGTCCATGTCGTCAAACACGGGCGATAATTTCAGCGCGCGGGTCAAATCTTTGACAACTTCGATGTCGGCGGTGGAAGTGAGTTCCACAATCAGCGCCTGATCTTCGAGGATGAAATCGCGCAAACGGTTCGAGCGTTTTTCCTGAAACTGGTCGCGTTCCATCGAGGTCAACATCGCGCGGAAAACTTCCGGGCCGAGAATGTCCACAAAATCTTCGTTGCGTTCGCGGCCAAACCACAAGAGCAGTTCGGTGCTGGCGGTATGCTGGTTGATGTGCTTGGCGAGCGTTTCCTTGAGCAACACAAGCTGGCCGTTTTCGACGAGGACGGCGGCGATTTCGCGGGCGAGCTTGGCGGAGACAAAATTCAGCGCGCTGCGGAAAACTTCCACCCAGCGGTCGGGATTCGCCGTCTTGAAGGATTCCAGCGCGCGGCGGTGTTTCGCGGCGGGAATGGTTTCAATCAGCGGACCGAACCGGATGCCGTCCTGCGACCAGACTTGCGCGACGGAAATTTCATCCACGCCCGCCGGCAAACCGGCGGCCGCGCGCAATTCGTCGCGCGCGAAAATCGCCTCCAGTGCCACCGCCGGCTGCGTGCGCTGGTGTGAAACGATGTCGGGATTCAGCGCGGCAATGACTTCATTCGCCGCCGCCGATTTATCTTTCAAGTCGGAGACAGCCTTCAAAATTTCCGACACGACCGCGACGCGCGCCTTGAGGCCTTTCGCCGCGCGGAAATCCGCGAGCAACCGGTCTTGCAAAGATGTTTCCTGCGCCTGATAAACGACCGCTTCGGTTTTTTTCAACGGCACGATGAAGTGGCCGTCCTTCTTCATTTCGCGCTTGGCGGTTTCCCACCATTTCTTCCAGTCGTCGGTGATGACGTCGGACAAAACTTGTTGGATCTGATCCGTCGTCGCCTTGCCGCCAAAGCTGTTCAAAACAATCTTGATCAAATCCAGATGGTGCGCGGCGAGATGGCGCACGGCGTCGAGATCGGTCGCCTTGCGCGCGAGAATGTGATCCTTCGGCACGGGCTTGAGCGATTCAGCGGCGAAGCCCAGATCCATCGGATGACCGGCCTTGCCGGGAAAATCAATCGTGAACCGCGCGAACACCGTGTCCACCGTCTTGATGCGCCCGAAGCCCCAGCTCCGGTGCGTGCAGCAGCCGGCCTCGGCCAGTTGCGCGAGCGCCGGAACGTGCTTGCCTTCGATCTTTCCCGCTGCCGCTAGTTTTTCGAATTCGTCTTTCATAAATTTTTTATCTCGCGTCCCACAAATAGAATCTCTTAATTAAAGTAGTTGAACAGCCAAAATCCAAGACAAATTGCGGCGCGAATTTTGTCACAGCGCCTGAACCACGGTGAATTCACCGAAAATCTTCTCGAAACCGCCCTCGCCAACGCGCGCCTTTCGCCGGCGGATCGTGGCCTTTGCCACGAACTCGTCTGCGGCGTGGTGCGCTGGCAGGCCACGCTCGACCGGCTCATCGCGCGCAAAACTACGCCCAGCCGCGAGCCGCGGCCCGCGCTCGTGAATCTTCTTCGCCTCGGCCTCTACCAGATTTTCTGGCTCGACCGCATTCCGCCGCACGCCGCCGTTCACGAAACCGTCGAGCAAGCCAAACGCTCCGGCTACGTCGCGCAAGCCGGTTTCATCAACGCCGTTTTGCGCGGCTACCTGCGTGAGTTCGATGAGGTAAAAAAAATTCTCGCCGACATGAAAATTTCCCAGCCCGCGCTCGGCTGGTCGCATCCCGAATGGCTCGTGGAAAAATGGCGCAAAAATTTCGGCGACGAAAAAACACGCCAACTTCTGGAATGGAACAATACGCCGCCAAAAACTTTTGCCCGCGTCAACACGTTGAAAACGGACGCCGCTAAACTCATCGAACGCTGGCGCGAGGAAAATGTGGAATATGATTTCTGCACCCGCGACTGGACCGGCGAGAATCTCGCCTTTGAGTTGAAATTGCATCCGCCGCTGAAGTCGCTCGGCAGTTTCCGCGCCGGCTGGTTTTACATTCAAGACCCCAGCACATTGCTTGCTCCGATTTTGCTCGACGCAAAACCCGGCGAAACGATTCTTGATTTGTGCGCCGCGCCGGGCGGCAAGACCACTTTTATCGCGCAGCAGATGAACAACGATGGCAAAATTATCGCGCACGACACGTTTGCAGACCGCTTGAAATTGATCCGCGAAAACTGCACGCGCCTCAGCGTGACCTGCGCCACCGCGACGGCAACTTTCAATTTTCCGCCAGCGACGTTTGACCGCATTTTGGTGGACGCGCCGTGCTCCAACACCGGCGTTATGCGCCGCCGCGTGGATTTGCGCTGGCTGATTCAGCCGCAAGAAATCGAACGTCTGCGCGCGACGCAACTGGATTTGCTCAAGCAGGCCGTAACGGTTTTGAAGTCCGGCGGCGTCATTGCCTACAGCACTTGCAGTTTGGAGCCGGAAGAAAATTCCGAAGTCGTGAAAGAATTTCTCGCCGCCAATCAAAATTTCAAACTAGAAAGCGAACGCCAATTATTGCCGTTTGCAGACAGCGTAGATGGCGCGTATGTTGCGCGCCTGAAAAACTTAAACTGATTTATGGAACTCAATCTCGAAACCGATTACGCCGATCGCTCCTACACCATTCTCGCCAGCCTTGTCACGCCGCGACCGATTGCGCTTGTAACGACGATAAGCGTGGACGGTAAAATCAACGCTGCGCCGTTCAGCTTCTTCAATCTGCTCGGCGCGAATCCGCCCATCTGCGCGTTCGCGCCCGGCGACCGCGACAACGGCACGCCGAAGGACACCGCGCTCAACATCCGTTCTGGGCATGAATTTGTCGTGAACCTTGTGGACGAAAAAATCGCCGAGGCGATGAACCAATGCGCCGCGTCGCTGCCGTTTGGCGAAAATGAATTGGTGCGCGCCGGCCTGACCGCCGCGCCATCGTCCATCGTGAAACCGCCGCGAATTTTGGAATCGCCCGCGAGTTTGGAATGTGTCGAATGGGGAACGTTGCAAATCGGAAAAAATCGCGTCGTGATTGGTTTGATCAAACGGCTGCATGTGCGCGATGAATTGTTCGATGCGGAGAAAAAACGGATTCACACGGACAAACTTTTTACGATTGGGCGCATGGCGTCGCCGGATTGGTATTGCCGCACGCGCGACCGGTTTGAGATGAAACGACCGAAATAATTTATCAAAGAATCTAATTAAGATTTCCAATGAAAAATTATTGCTGCGACTGCTCCCAAAACAATTGCTAAAACTATGAATAAAATAAATCGGTTCACTAAACTTGGATTTTCCATATCCGTATTTTAAGTTTAATCACATCCCCATGATTTGATAACCGGAATCAACGTAGAGAACTTGTCCAGTGATCGCCGCTGCGCCGTCGCTGGCGAGAAACACGCCGGACGCGCCGAGTTCTTCAGGCGTGACATTGCGCTTGAGCGGCGCGTGAGCTTCGTAGTGTTTGAGCATATCGCTGAAACCCGCGATACCGCGCGCGGCGAGCGTGTTGACCGGGCCGGCGCTGATGCAGTTGACGCGGATTTTTTTCGGGCCCAGATCGTAGGCGAGATAACGCGTGCTGGCTTCGAGCGCGGCCTTGGCCACGCCCATGACGTTGTAATGCGGCACGACTTTTTCCGCGCCGTAATAACTCATCGCCACGATGCTGCCGCCGTCGGTCATCAGCGGCGCGGCGGCACGCGCCAGCGCGACGAGCGAATACGCGCTGACATCGTGCGCCACGCGGAACGCTTCGCGGCTGGTGTTCACAAATTCACCCTCCAGCGCGTCTTTCGGCGCAAACGCGACAGAGTGGAGCAACAAATTTAATTTCCCAAATTTTTCGCCGACGGTTTTGAAGACGTTGGCGATGTCCCCATCCTTCGTAACGTCGCACGGTAAAATCAAAGTATCCGCGCCGAACGTGCCGGCGAGTTCCTCGACATTGTCCTTGAGCCGTTCGCCCTGGTAGGTGAATGCGAGCTTCGCGCCCTCGCGCGCCCACGCCTGCGCGATGGCCCAGGCGATGGAGCGTTTGTTGGCGACGCCGAAGACAATCCCAGTTTTTCCTTCAAGTAGTGGCATAAAATAATTCGTTGAACGACGGCCAGCTTAAATCTTTTTCACCCGTGCGCGCAAAGAAAATTCACAGCCTCGACTCGCGCGCTAGAAATAATTATCCTGCCGCGAATGGACTCAAACGCAATCGCCGACGGACTCATTCAGTATCTGATGCTGGTCGCGCTGCTGACTTTCCACGAATACGGCCACGCATGGACGGCTTGGAAATGTGGCGACGACACCGCGCGCCTGCAAGGCCGCGTCTCGCTGAATCCCGTCGTGCACATTGACCCCATCGGCACAGTGCTGCTGCCACTGCTGATGATTTTTATGCCGGGCGTCGGGCACTTTCTCATCGGCTGGGCGAAACCCGTGCCGGTCAATCCCTATAATTTCAACAAGCCCAAGCGTGACGACATCCTCGTGACGATGGCCGGGCCGGCGATGAACTTGCTGCTCGCCATCGGGCTGGTGGCGCTGGCGCGCGTCGGGCTAATTTTTAATTCCGAATCCATGGCGGAGTTATGCTTGGCGGCGGCGGCGTTAAGTTTGATACTTTGCTTCTTCAACCTCATTCCGGTTCCGCCGCTCGACGGCTCGCATATCTTGCGCGTCGCGACCGGCATGAGCCACGAGACCTACGCCAACTTCGCGCGCTTCGGCTTTATCATCATCATCGTGCTGATCAACATTCCGCCCGTGCGCGACACTTTGGGTGCTTTGTCTTACGGCACGCGGGATCTTTTGGCGCGGATTTTCGGCGTCTATTAATCTCTGGCATTATAAAATCTCGTCCGCAAAGCCCTGCTGCCGCAATGCCTCGAACAAGACCAGCGCCACGCAGTTCGACAAATTCAACGAACGTGACTGCGCGTTGAACATCGGAATCCGCAGCCAGCTTTCGCGATGCTGCTCCAAAAGTTGTTTCGGCAAACCCGCCGTCTCGCGACCGAAAATTAAATAATCATCGGCAGAAAATTTTGCGTCGCTGTAAATTTTTTCTCCGTTTGATTCAATAAACCACAGCTTTGAAGTCGCCGGAATTTTTTCCGCAAACGCGCTCCAGTTTTTCCAGCGATGCCATTCGACCTGCCGCCAGTAATCCATGCCTGCGCGCTTGAGTTGCGCGTCGTCCAGCTTGAAACCGAACGGCTCGATGAGATGCAGCGCGGATTTCGTAGCCGCGCACAACCGCGCCACGTTGCCCGTGTTTGGTGGAATCTCCGGTTCAAGCAAGACGATGTTCATGTCTAGAGAATTCAGAATTCAGGAGTCGGAATCCAGAAGAACAAATTCAATCCGCATCGTCCGCGAGCGAGCGATTCTTGATTCTGGCTTCTGACTTCTGGCTCCGGTCATAATAAACTTTCCACAAAACCAAACCATGCGCCGGTGCGCTCATGCCGGCCACACGGCGGTCAGCTTTCGCCAGCATCGCGGCAATTTCGTCCGGCGAAAATTTTCCCATACCGACTTGCACCAGCGTTCCGACGATGCCGCGACACATCCGATACAAAAAGCCGTCGCCCTCGATGATGAACGTGAGTTGCGCGCCGGTTTTTTTGATTTCGCCGCGCGTCAGTTTCCGCACCGTCGTCGTGCGTTTATAACCGGGATTCGTCGCAAACGATTGAAAGTCGCGTTCGCCCAAAAATAATTTTGCCGCCGCGCGCATCGCGGGCAAATCCAGTTTGCGCGGAACATGCCACGCCGTGTGGCGCAGCAACGGATTCATCCCGACCGCATTCCAGACAAAGTAGCGATACTGCTTGCCCGTGGCGTCAAAGCGCGCGTGAAACTTCGCCGGCTTGCGCACCGCCGATTGCACGCGGATGTCGTGCGGTAAAAGCGAGTTGATGGCGATGGGCAGCCGCGCGGTCGTCAGCCGCCGCATCTCGCTGGCTGGCACTTCAAAATGCGCGACCATACCGAGCGCATGAACGCCAGTATCTGTACGGCTGGAACTGTGCAAACGCGGCGCGCTCGGAAATAATTTCGCCAGCGCTTCCTCGACGCGTTGTTGCACGCCGAGGCCGATGCGCTGCCACTGCCAGCCTTGATAAGCCGTGCCGTCGTAGGCGATGACGAGTTTGAATTTGAGCGTGTCCACGACTGAAAATTAAATTCCATCCAGATAGCTTTGCAACAAAATCGCCGCCGCCATTTTGTCCACTTTCTCTTTGCGCTGGTCGCGCCGCACGCCGCCATGGATCAAAATTTTGTTCGCCTGCGAACTCGTGAGGCGCTCGTCCCACAATTTTATCGGGACGGTGATGGCGGTTTTCAAAACGCCGACGAAGGTCTGCACCTTTTGCGCCGCCGGGCCGTAACTGCCGTCCATGTTGCGCGGATTGCCGATGAGAATCAGATCCACTTCCTTCTCAACGAGAATTTTTTTGAGGCGCCCGAGAAAATCCGCGAAGGGTTCCGCGAGAATAAATTCCAGCGGCTGCGCGATGGTTTTGGTTTCGTCGCTCACGGCGACACCGATGCGCTTGGTTCCGTGATCGAGGGCGAGGATTCGCATGGCGGACAATGTGGCAAAGTTTGGACACGAATTACACTAATTTTCACGGATTGAATTCGTGACAATTCGCGTAATTCGTGTCTAAATTTTTTCGGCATGATTCAATATCTCGATTTGCTCCGGCACGTCCTCGATCACGGCAAGTTCAAGGCCGACCGCACCGGCACCGGCACTTATTCCCTGTTCGGCGCGCAAATCCGCTGTCCGCTGCGCGATTCGTTTCCGCTGCTCACCACGAAAAAGGTTCACACAAAATCCATCATCTACGAGTTGCTCTGGTTTTTGCGCGGCGACACGAACATCAAATGGCTCAATGATCACGGCGTAACGATCTGGGACGAATGGGCGGACAAAGACGGCAATCTTGGCCGGGTCTATGGCGCGCAATGGACGGACTGGCGCACCGCCGACGGCCGCTCGCTCAACCAAATTGACGACGTCATCGCGCAGATCAAAAAAAATCCGGACAGCCGCCGACTCATCGTCAGCGCGTGGAATCCGGGTGAAATTCAAGGCATGGCGCTGCCGCCGTGCCACTCGCTGTTCCAGTTTTATGTGAGCGAGGGCGAATTGAGCTGCCAGCTTTACCAGCGCAGCGCGGATATTTTCCTCGGCGTGCCGTTCAACATCGCCAGCTACGCGCTGCTCACGCTGATGGTCGCGCAGGTGTGCGGGCTAAAACCGGGTGATTTCGTCCACACGTTCGGCGACCTGCATCTTTACGCGAACCACGTCGAGCAGGCGAAATTACAACTCTCGCGCGAGCCGCGTCCGCTGCCGCAGATGAAATTGAATCCGGCGGTGAAAAACATCGGCGACTTCAAGTTCGAGGATTTTGAACTGGTGAACTACGACCCGCATCCGGGCATCAAGGCGCCGATTGCGGTTTAGAATATGAACTCTCCAAAGACATGGTTGACCAACAAGTTAAACGAGCCGTGCCCTTGTAAATCAGACAAGCCCTATAAATCTTGCTGCGTCTGGCGTGAATCCATTTATTTGGCCATCCTGCTACTGGTGGTTTTAACTTTTTTTGCGGCACATGAAGCTTTTGGCAGTCCTATTATTTTTGGAGTTTTTATCGGATCGGCTGTTCTTCTCAAAATTTGCGGATCTCGTAAATGAACCACTTCAAAGCCATCGCCGCGATGTCGTTGAACCGTGTGATTGGCGCGGGGAACAAAATCCCGTGGCATCTGCCGGAGGATTTCAAGTGGTTCAAAAAAATGACGATGGGCAATGTCGTCGTGATGGGGCGCAAGACGTTTGAAAGCCTCGGTCAGCCGCTGCCGAACCGTAAAAACCTGGTGTTGACGCGGCATCCGCAGCGGCTCATCAAACAGCATCTGGAAATCTTTGGCGGCTATCACGAATGGCGCGGCGGAAAATTTCTCAAGCGCGCGTATCAATTTCATTTCACCAAGCTGGAAGGCAAACAGACGACGGACATTTTGATTTTCAAGTCGCTGGACAAACTAGACCCGGCGGAATTTCCGAACGACATCTTCATCTGCGGCGGTTCGCAGATCTACGAGCAGGCGTTGCCGCGCTGTTCGGACATTTATCTCACATTGGTAAAACGCGAAATCGAAGGTGGCGACGCATTTTTCCCGCCGTTCGAGGACAAGTTTGATTTTGTGGCAGAATTGCGCGACGAACCGGAGTTCAAGATTCTGCATTACCGGCACAAGTCGTTGCTGAAATAAAAAACCGGCGGACTGTTGCCAGTCCGCCGGTTTGAATTTCGTTACGGGAATTATTCCTTGTCGCTGGTGTCGAGCGCATCGAAGGCGTGTTGCAAGGCAACCAAGTCTTCGCCCGGCTTGAGCGAGTCGAGAATCTTCTGCTCTTCCTTGATCTGCTCGTCAGTGTAGCTGGCGGCCTTGATGGACAGACCGATGCGGCGTTCGTTCTTGTCAATTTTCACGACGCGTGCGCTGACTTCCTGACCGGGCTTGAGCACGTTCTTGATCTTGTCCACGCGTTCCTCGCTGATCTGCGAAATGTGAACGAGACCATCAATCTCGTGTTGCAGGCCGACGAACGCGCCGAAGCTGGCGAGCTTGGTGACTTTACCTTGCACGAGGTCGCCAACTTTATAGAGCGTCTCGATGTTTGCCCACGGATCGGTTTCGAGCTGCTTCATGCCGAGCGCAATGCGCTGGTTCGGGCGATCCACTTCGAGCACGGTGGCTTCGACGATGTCGCCCTTCTTCATCATTTCGCTCGGATGATTGATCTTGCGGGTCCACGACATATCGGAAACGTGCACCATGCCGTCAATGCCTTCTTCGAGTTCGACGAACGCGCCGTAGCTCGTGAGGTTGCGCACCTGGCCTTTGACCTTGGTGCCGACGGTGTATTTCGCCGCCGCGCCGTCCCACGGATTGCTTTCCAACTGGCGCACGCCGAGGGAAATTTTCTGCTCCTCGCGGTTGATGCCGAGGACGACCGCTTCGACTTCCTGATCCTGTTTCAACACGTCGCTCGGTTTGGCGACGCGCTTCGTCCAGGAAAGTTCGGTGACGTGGATAAGACCTTCCACGCCGGGTTCGAGCTGCACAAACGCGCCGTAAGGCACGAGGCTGACGACCTTGCCCTTGACCTTGGTGCCAATCGGAAACTTCGTTTCGATTTGATCCCACGGATTCGCGAGCTTCTGCTTGAGGCCGAGGCTGACGCGTTCTTTTTCCTTGTTCACGTCGAGCACAACCACGTCGAGTTCCTGACCGACCTTGAGAATTTCCGACGGATGGCCGAGGCGACCCCAGCTCATGTCCGTGATGTGGAGCAAACCGTCGAGGCCGTTCAAATCAATGAACGCGCCGAAGTCGGTGATATTTTTGACAATACCCTTACGGATGTCGCCCGGAACCATCTCGGCGAGCAACTTGCCGCGCTTGTCGTTGCGCTCGGCTTCGATGAGTTCGCGGCGGGAGAGCACGATGTTCTGGCGTTCCTGATTGATTTTGACGACCTTGAATTCGTAAGTGTTGCCGACGAACGTCTGCAAATTTTTCGGCGTGATGACGTCCAATTGTGATGACGGCAAAAACGCCTCGACGCCGACATTTACAATGAGTCCGCCTTTGACAATCGCCGTGACCTTGCCCATGACGCGGCCACCTTCATTGCAAATCGTGAGGATGCGATCCCAATTTTTCTTGAACTCCGCCTTTTGGTGCGAGAGAACGACCGTGCCTTCCTTGTTTTCGAGCTTCTCGATCAGCACGTCAATTTCCTGACCGACGACGACGGAGGCCGGTTCCAAAAATTCGTTGAGCGGGATGATGCCTTCGCTTTTGTAGCCGATGTCCACGAGCACTTCCTTGGCGCGGACTTCGATGACGGTGCCTTTGACGATTTCGTTCTGGGCGACGACCTGCTTGCTGCTCTGCTTCAGAGCTTCTTCCATTGTGAGCATAACTTTACTATGAACTGAACTGCGGGAGGCTTTTCGTTCCGAACGGAACTTGAAGACTCCATTGCCTAACTAACGAACGCTGCGGGGGCAACGGAGGTTAAGGGTTAGGTTATTGGTTAACTGTTTTTTCTCAGCCTCAAATGAACATCCACACACGCGGCGTTCAGGCAGGATGGAGAATACGGAAAACCAGAAGAATGGCAAGGGCGAAATTATACTCTCACTGCTTGTAAGTTTCGCGATAAGGCTGCTGCTTTTCATACAATGAAAGGCGGTTTTGCATGGCTTCGCGTGCCTTGTCATGCTTATACATATTCAAAGCCTGTTTCTGATATTTGACTGCCTGTTGAAAATCGCCAGCTTCGGCAAAAGCCGCCGCCAAGGTATCAACCCGCGTCCATTTCTTCCAATTCGATAAATCACAGGCTTTCGTTGCAGCTTCGACAGCTTCTTTGCCATTCCTCATCGAAGCAATCGGACAAGTGGCGCGCTGCCAGCCAAGATTGTTCCAAGCGCTATCATTTTTAGGGTCAATTTGAATCGCTTTATAATAATCTTTCAAAGCTTCATTAAATTGTTCTTTATTATTATAACAAAATCCGCGCATTGCCAGGGCGTTTGCATCGTTTGGATTGAGGCGAAGGCCTTCGCTCCAATTACTAATCGCTTCATCAAATTTACCAAGCCGATCAAAGTCCGACGCTCGCGTTTTGAAAGCATAATCATTTGTGGGATTGAGCAGTATGTATTCGTTCAAGTCCGTGATTGATTTTTCAAACTCACCTTTCACACGATAGATGCTCGCGCGATCAAAAATAGCGTCAGCATTTGTTGGGTCTAATTCGACAGCCTTGCTAAAATCAGCAAGCGCATTGTCGAGATTTCCATTCGTGCAATTTAGAGCACCTTCAAACACCAATTCATCAGCTTGGCTCAAATGATTGGTTTCTCCCGCGAATGAAGAATTCAACATTAAGGCAAACACCGTAACTAGCAGACAGACTATGGTTCTATAAATTTTCACAATTGCTATTTGTTCGCATTCTTCAGCGGTGGCAATTTCATGGTTTTCATTCGATTTGATGGGCCATTCTCCAAATTTGCCCGGCGCGGTCAATTTGAATCTGGTTCGCCGCCCGTAGCCGCATTTTCACAGACGTGGCAATTTTCACAGCCACAAAGCTTGACCTTTGCCGCCCAAAAGGCATCCTGTTCGACTATTTTTTATACTATGCAACACATCCGCAACATCGCCATCATCGCCCACGTTGATCATGGCAAGACGACTTTGGTGGACTGCCTGCTGAAGCAGTCCGGCACCTTCCGCGCCAACCAGCACGAATCCTCCGAGGAACGCCTGATGGATTCCATGGATCTGGAAAAAGAAAAGGGCATCACCATCCGCGCCAAAAACGCCGCGTTCAAATACAAAGATTTTCACATCAACATCGTGGACACGCCCGGCCACGCGGATTTCGGCGGCGAGGTCGAACGCATCATGAACATGATTGACGGCGTGCTGCTCGTGGTGGATTCATCCGAAGGCCCGCAGGCGCAAACGCGCTTCGTGCTGCGCAAGGCGCTCGAGGCCGGCGCGAAGCCGATTGTCGTCATCAATAAGATTGACCGCGAGAACGCCAACCCAAAAAAAGTTCTCGACCTCGTGTTTGAATTGTTCATGTCGCTCAACGCGACGGACGAGCAGTTGGATTTCCCGTTCATCTACGCCTCGGCCAAGGCCGGCTACGCGAAAGTGGAACTCGAACACGCCAGCGGCACGATGGAGCCGTTGTTCGACGCGATCGTGAAACACATTCCGCCGCCGCGCGCCAAGGCCGGCGAAGGTTTTCAGTTGCTCGTCGCCAACTTGGATTACAACGAATACGTCGGCCGTATCGCGTTCGGCAAAATTGTTGAAGGCAAAGTGAAAGTCGGCGATCCCGCCATCTGCCGCCACGGCAACGGCAAGATTTCCAAGGGCAAGATCACGATGATCTACCATTTCGAAGGCATGAAGCGCATTGAGATCGCGGAAGCGCACGCCGGCGACATCGTCGGCCTCGCGGGTTTCGAGGACGTGTTCATCGGCGAGACGATTTGCGATTCCGAATTGCGCGCCACGCTGCCGTATATCCCGATTGACCCGCCGACCATCCAGATGGAATTCGCCGTGAACGACGGCCCGCTCGCCGGTCAGGACGGCAAGCTCGTCACCGCGCGCCACATTTGGGATCGCCTCGTCAAAGAAATCCGCACCAACGTCGCGCTCCGCATCGCGCAGACCAGCGACCCGAAAGTTTTCGCGGTCAGCGGTCGTGGCGAAATGCAGATTGCGATTCTCGTCGAGCAAATGCGCCGCGAAGGCTACGAAGTTTTGGTTTCGCGCCCGGAAGTGCTTTGGAAAAAAGGCCCGAACGGCGAACTGCTCGAACCGATCGAGAAACTGTTCGTGGAAATCCCCAATGATTGTCTCGGCTCGATCATGGAAAATCTTTCCAACCGCAAAGCGCAGATCACGAACATGAATCACGTCGGTAATCAAGTCTCCGTCGAGGCGCTCGTACCGATGCGCGGCCTCATCGGTTTTGAGACCGACCTCGTGAACTCCACCAAGGGCATGGGCGTGATGAGCCATTTGTTCCACGAATACGGCCCCGACTGCGGCGAAATTGCCGCGCGCAAAAACGGTTCGCTCGTTTCGATGGATGCCGGCGAAGCCACCAGCTACGCGCTCAACATGGTGCAGGAACGCGGTCGCCTGATGATTGAAGCGGGCGACGCCGTTTATATCGGCATGATCGTCGGCGAAAACGCGCGCGAAAATGACATTCCCGTGAATCCGGTGAAGGAAAAGCGCCTGACCAACATGCGTTCGCAGGGCGATGGCAAGGGCATCCAACTCGCGCCGCCCATGAAGCTCTCGCTCGAACGCGCGCTGGAATACATTGACGTGGACGAGTTCGTGGAAGCCACGCCCAAGAACCTGCGCCTGCGCAAAAAAGTCTTGGACGAGGCCCTGCGCCGACGCACCGAAAAGACCCGCGCCATCAAATACGTCCAGGAATAATCCTGCTGTAAATTTCCCGCCGCCCGGATGGGTTTAACCCTCCGGGCGGTTTTTGTTTGGTAGGGCGAGGCTCCGGACGAGCCGTGCCAGCGTGAAGCCCGTAGGGCTGGCATATTTAATCAAAAAACCAACCCAGCTCCGTAGGAGCGGAATATACCGCCCCGACGGGGCTGGATTTGGTTTTGGTGGGCGGTTCTACAAAGATGCCGCGCCGACGGCGCTGGGCAGACCTAAAAATAGGTTGTCACGCGCATGACATTCAATTATGAAATTACAAATGACCAAGAAACTTATTCATCTTTGTCTGCCGCGCGCGGTTCACGCCGCGAGTCGGCGGTGGCTCAACTTTTTTCGTTAGGCCACATAAATATGAAAACCAAATGCATAGTTCTGCTCACATTCCTTGCATCATATTGTCTCTACGGGCAAAGCCTGCTTCCGGTCATTGTTTTGACTTCGCGAGATGTATTCACGAATTCTGTCCATTTGAGGACTCCGCCGACCACCCCTTGGCAAAATGTAACATTTAGGTATGTCGGCAAGTCTTCTACGGAAGTTGAAGCCATCGTCAAAAGCCGTCCGCGTTGTGTTCGCGTTATGAAGGATGGCGTTGTCGTCGTGGAAACGGATGGAGGATGCACTGGCTACACTGACCACAAAACAAACTGGGTTGGATTGGTTCTGTTGTTTAGCAAGTATGACCAAGCCAAATTGGCAGCGAAGACGTTACGTGGAGAATAGAAACCAAGCTATGAATATTTGGCCTAGCCAGTCGCCGGAGCCAACCGCCGTTGCCGCTGCGGTTGCAATCCCCGCCGCGAGTCGGCGGTGGCTCAGCTGCTATGAGTAAAGTCAAGTTGAAGAGTGTCAGTTTGAGTTATTCAAGTTTTCATAATCGAGTTAGGTTCAAGT